>Ga0209099_1000113_pt1 | contig 91222 bp, 104 predicted proteins | sample AD_JPNHW2_MetaG_FD_184430 | JGI IMG/M metagenome (GOLD analysis project Ga0209099, IMG submission 184430) | Active sludge microbial communities of municipal wastewater-treating anaerobic digesters from Japan - AD_JPNHW2_MetaG (SPAdes) (version 2) | ecosystem: Engineered > Bioreactor > Anaerobic...
TCACGGACTCGGTGAAGGTATCTGCCCGGGAGGGATGGGTGGAGAAGAATTTGTTGCTGGATGGTGCCGGCGCTGCAGGGTTCGCGCCGGCTTTTGTGCTCTTCATGCAGATCCGGTTGGTACACGAAGTAATATACCCGGTGGATGTAGTGCGCGGGGAACGTCTCTGGCTCACGGTATCCCCTAGTCCACGCCGGTTCCCGCATTTTTCTTTTTCTGGCACTACCGTGAATGTGAGAGTAATACACAACTTTTATTTACTTAATGCAAGTAAAATTGACCCTGTATTACTATGCATATCATGGAAGGATTCTTACCCTGGCAGTGGTGCGTTGTCTGGTGGCTTGTCGCCCTCCCCTGCCTGATGCTCGGCGTATGGCAGCTGAAAAAAGTGATCAACGCGGACCGCGAGGCGCTGCCCCTGCTGGGCGTGACGGGCGGATTCATCTTCATCCTCTCGTCCCTGAAACTCCCATCTGTTACGGGCAGCTGTTCGCATCCGACCGGCACCGGTCTCTCGACCATCTGCTTTGGCCCGTGGGTCACCTCAGTGGTCTGCGCCATCGTGCTCCTCTTCCAGAGCCTCTTCCTCGCCCATGGAGGACTCTCCGTGCTCGGGGCGAACATCGTCTCGATGGGAATTGTGGGCCCCCTGGTCGGGTACATCGTTTACCGGCTGCTGAAAGATACCTCGGTTAATGTGTACGTGACCGTTTTCCTCGCAGTTGCCCTTGCAGACCTCTTCACGTATGTGGTCACCTCTCTGGAACTGGCACTTGCCTATCCGGCAGCAGTCGGCGGCTTTGGCACATCCTTTGTCCTGTTCATGGGGATCTTTGCCGTGACGCAGGTCCCGCTCGCGATCGTCGAGGGGGTCGTGCTCGCTCTTGTCTTCAAGTATATCGTCGCCCTCAAGCCCGATATCCTGATCCGGATGAAGGTCTTCTCCGAGGCACAGATCAACAGGGCACGGGGTGAGGCATAATGGCGAAGAGTTACCTCCTTGAGATCCTGGCGGTTGTTGCGATCCTCGGCTTCTGTGCGGTCTTCCTCTACACCAGCTCGATCATGACCGGGGCTGAGTTCGCCGGATCCGACAACGTGGGATCGAACCTGATCGCGGAACTGACCGGGAAGGATGTGGAGAGTTTCACCCCGCTCATCCCGCAGTGGGAACCGCCGAGTGGCGAGATCGAGTCCTGCCTCTTTGCCCTCCAGTCTGCCATCGGGGGCATCTGCGTGGGCGGGGTGTTCGGGTACTGGCTCGGCCAGAAGAAAAGTATGAGTGAGACAAAGGCCAACCAGTGAATCATGTTTGAGGAACTGCTGGAGGATGTGGCCCAGAAGAACGGCCTCCGCGAGGTCAATACGACCGTCAAGCTGGCGGCCGGCCTCGGGGCCATCATCCTCTGCCTCCTCGCGAGCAGCTACCTTGCCCCCCTCTTCATCGCCCTCGTCCTCTCCGCGGCCATCCTCCTGCTCGCCCGGGTGGACATCAAGACCTACGCGGAACTCTTCCTTGTCCCGCTCTGGTTTGCCTTCCTGAGCGCCATCGTCATCGTCCTGATCTCGGGCGGCGAGCACGTGTACTGGAGCTGGGATCCCCTGCCGTTCCTTGCCCTTGCCATCACCCGCGAGAGCATCAATACAGGGTTCTTCATCTTCTGCCGGGTGATCGGGGGCATGTCCGCGCTTTTCTTCATTGCGCTCTCCACCCCCATGACCGATCTCTTCGCGGTGATGCGGAGATGCCATGTGCCGGACTTCGTGATCGATCTGGCCATGATCATCTACCGCACGATCTTCATCCTGATGGACCAGGTACGGCAGATCTACCATGCGCAGGTGATGCGCCTCGGGTACTCCACGTGGCGCGAGTCGATCACCACGTTCGCCGCGATGTGCGGGGCGGCGTTCATCGCAAGCTGGGACGAGGGTGACGACCTGATCCGTGCCATGGATGCCCGGTGTTATGACGGGAAGTTTGCGCTCTTAGGAGAATGCCGGCCGGCCGGGTTCCGGTCGGTTGCCACGCTCTGCCTCTTCCTCGTTGCCGGTGCAGCAGCGGTGTATGCATCGCAGGGAATGACCCTGTTATAGGAGATCAGATTATGAGCAGCATTGTCCTTGAAGCACGGGATGTCCGGTACCGCTACCCCCGGGGCCGGGAGGCGATCACCGGGATCAGTTTCCATGTCCGGCGGGGCGAGAAGATCGCGCTCGTGGGCCCGAACGGCGCCGGCAAGTCCACGCTCCTCCAGATGTTCAACGGCATGATCCGGCCGGACTCCGGCATCATGCTCTTTGACAACGAGGAGATCCGGTATGATACCCGCTCGCTCCGCAAGGTCCGGCGCGGGGTCGGCTTTCTGCTCCAGAACCCGGACCGGCAGATCATTGCGCCGACCGTGTACCAGGATGTGGCCTTCGGGCCCGTGAACCTCGGATTCGATGAAACTGCCGTAAAGGAGGCAGTGGCGGTGGCCCTCCGGCAGGTGGGCCTTGAGGGCTTCGAGCGCCGGCCGCCCCACCAGCTCTCGGGCGGGGAGAAGAAACGCGTGGCCATTGCCGGGGTGCTCGCGATGGACCCGGACGTGCTGGTCTTCGATGAGCCGACCACCGGGCTCGACCCGTCCGGCTCGGAGGACCTCATGGAACTGCTCGACGAGCTGAACCATGACGGCAAGACGATCATCATCTCCACGCACGACGTGGAACTCGCGTACCCGTGGGCAGACCGGGTCATCCTTCTTGCCGATGGCCGGATCATCCGGGAGGATGTGCCGGACGTGGCGTTCGGGAACCCGGTCTATGTCCGCATGGCGCACCTCTCGGTCCCGACGCTTCTCGAACTCTCGGTGGAACTGGAGAAACGCGGGTTTACAATCCCCGAGCGCAAGCCCCGGAGCGTGCTCGACATGGTTCACATCATCGAGCAGCACACCCAGGGCTCCTGCTGCCACCCGCAGCCTGGCACCATCACGGTCTGCAACGTGGATGAGGGTGAGACCGGCACGCTGGCCTCATGGGTGAAGGCCCGCAAGGGTCTTGCGGTCGGGGCGATGGGGACGCGGGCAAAGCAGTGCGCTGCAACAGAGAGCATCCCCCTGGAGTTCACCTACGGGGTCATCGACAAGTGCATCCTGCGGGCGCTGCGGGGCCAGGACTCGCTGATCCTGACCACCGGGCGGATGGTGGACCGGGTCGCGGTCCGGGTGGATGCCTACGGGAAGGAGAGCGGCAACCAGGTGACGGTGATCTTTCTGGACCCTGCTCGCCGGTCTCTGTAAGTCACGATCTGGCCCCCCCTATCCATTAACGGGGGAAAAAAGGAGGTTACTCTGTTGACCGGTACTGTCCGGCCGGAACGGTGATCTCGAACCGTGCACCCTGGCCCGGCATACCGTTCTCCTGTATGGTGAGGCCGGTGATATCGAGAACCTCACGTGAGATGGCCAGACCAAAACCGGTATTCTTCCCGAATCCCAATTCGAAGATCCTCTCTTTCTCGTCCGCACCTACCCCTACACCATCATCCTCGCAGACAATGACCCGGTTGCCATCCCGTTCCTCAAGCAGGAACCGGATCTTCGTGATCTTCCCCCCGTACCGCAGGGCGTTGTCGACAAGGTTGAAGAAGACTTTGGTAATCAGGGGATCGGCGAATATTTCGATCCGGGCAGGAAGATCATTGATGAGCGTGACGTGACCGTGCCGGGCATCCCCCCCTGCACCGTCAGCAAGGGACCGGAGATCCTGCCATGCCGGAGCACGCACCCCTATCTCCTCGTACTCTTTGGTAAAATTGATCATATCCCTGATCTGCCTGCTTGCAGCACTAATACGGGTAAACTGGGGTTCAAATGAGGGATCGGGGATCTTTTTGCGGAGGAGGGAGACAAAACCATCCAGGGTCATCAGCTGGTTCGTGATGTCATGGCGGGTGATGCCCGAGAGGAGGTTGAGCTTCCGGTTGGCCTGCCGTAACGCTTCTTCCGCTCTCCTGCGATCCGTGATGTCATGGAAGACCGCAACAACATGCTCTCTCTTTGGGGAAAAGACCGAGATATTCAGCCACCTCTCCTGGGATTTGACAGGGTTCTCGAGAGATTCGGGAATTCCGGACTCCTCGACCCTGCAGAAGATCTCAAACAAATGACCGTTCAACACCTGCATCGCGAACCCCAGTTCTGACATCCGTTTCCCGACAACATTCTCAAGACCCGTCAGGAGCGAAAAATTCCTGTTGGTCTGCAGGAAGATCATATCCTCAGGGTTGCCCGATCCATCATAGAGCAGCTTACCATGGACAAGTCCGTCCACCATATCTTCAAAGAGCAGCCGCAGCATCTCCTCGCGTTCCGCAAGGAATCTTCGCTCCGAGGAGATGACATCCGCAGAATAGAGCCGCCAGAGCGCGTTTGCCAGAAGGTTGCTCAAGGTGGAGATGAGGGCAGTGTTCCGGATATCCTTGTCCTGCCTGAACCCGAAGGAGATACTCCCGTACATATTTCCTTCCCAGACAAGCTCGTTGATATAGATGGTCTTGACCTGGAGGATCGTCTCAATCCCGACGCAGACCGCTTTTGGCAGGTACCCCCTTGAGATGGTGGCTATTCCCCCGGTCAATCTCTTCAGTCCCAGTTCCAGCGGTACGCGGTCCTGTTGTGCTTTGATCACATCAACCGGCACGTTCAGGGATGTCGGGGCAACCGAGATCAGACGGCCGATCTGCTCAAGGAGGGGTCCAAACCCTTTGAGAGAATGGATCTTGATGGTATCTTTTACGGGATCCAGTTTTGCCAGCATCAGGTAGTCAGCGCCCGACTGGCTGAAGATGATCTCCTCAAAGGCGTCCAGCACCTCTTCAACCGAAGTTGCCGTGAGAAGGAACTGTGAAAAATCAGAGATCAGCTTCTCCTCGGTGAGGCCTTGCCGGACTTCCTCGTGAACCCGGGCCAATTCCTGCTGGGCATGCTGGCGTTCAGTCACATCCCTGAAGGAGAGGAGCATGGCAGGCGAACCCTTGTACGAGATCTTCCTGCCAATACACTCCAGCCATCGCTCCCTGCCTGCAAGGGACGTGATCTTATAATTCACCAAAAACCGGTCGCGCCCCTGGGCGACCTCACTGAACGCCTGGATAGCACTCTTTCGTGACTCCGGGGCAACAAATTCAAGCACGTTGATCGCGCCGGTAGTATCCAGTTCTCCTGTATTGTCAACAATTTCCGATGCCCGGTGGTTGGCATAGAGGAGTTTGCCGGTAAAATCAACGATAATAACGCCCTCGTTCGACTGTTCCACGACCGCCCGGAAGGTCTCGGTGCTCTCGCGCAGAGCCTGCTCCTTCTCCTGGATCAGGGTACAATTTGTCCGGAGTTCCTCATCGGTTGCCCTGAGTTCTTCATTGATGGCAGAGAGCTCTTCATTCTTCCTCAGCAGCTCCTGTTCTGCTTTCTTCCTTGAGGTGACATCCTTGAATAATCCCCGGGTATACTGGCATACCCCGTCCTGCATCTTGCAGTTCGCCATGCCCTCGACCCAGACCTTCTTCCCGTCGCGGGTCTTGAAGGTCGCCTCGATGATTCCCACGCTCTCGCCGGAGATCACCCGTCGGAAGGTATCCATGCAGTGCCCGAGACACTCCTCGTGGACGACATCGGCTACGGTGAGACGGGGGAGATCATTCTCCGTGTAGCCGAGCGTGTCCAGCCATTTTTTGTTGACGAACAGGTAATGGCCATCCGGCCCGACACTCTGGATCAGGTCGCTGGCATTCTGGAGATCGTGGTAGCGCTGGTTCTGCTCGGCAAGGGTCAGCTTGGTCTGCCTCATCTGCACCGCATGGCGTATCGTGTGCGCCAGCTCGGCGAACTGGGTTACCGGGTCGCCGCCCTTCTGGATGTAGAAGTCGGCGCCGTTGTTGATCGCTTCGATCACCACCTCCTCGCGGCCCCGTCCGGTGAAGAGGATGAAGGGGATATCCCCGAACCGTCTCCGTACCTCTTTTAAAAATGCGATCCCGTCCATCTCGGGCATCTGGTAATCAGAGACGATTGCATCGTATGCCTGGGGGATGGGGAAGGTTAACGCTTCCCGTGCTGATGCGGAGGTCCCGACGCGGAACTTCCCGGACTCTTCCAGGAACAGTTGTCCGAGTTCCAGGAGTCCCGGTTCATCATCGACGTAGAGGACCCGTATCACATCATCCATCTAGTTATGATATCTGTTGTACAACATTATCTCTTTCCATGGTGACGGACTCTGAAAATGTCAGAGCAGGCGCTGGGGATCAACTGCCGCTCAAGGCATAAGATCTAGACAATCAATGAGAAGATTGCCCGGTGATCAGGAAGATCGTAACTGCGGTGCCTGACAAATAAAAATGACCGGATCACCGGATAAATGCCCGCCCGGTATCCGTCAGCGCGTAGATGATCCAGTTGCCGTGGTACTCGCCCTCGATCAAGCCATTCTCTTTGAGGATATTTAAGTGATAGGAGAGTTTCGAGCCGGAGAGGCGTGTGAACCGGTTGATGACGCAGACGCAGAGCGGCTGGTCGCGGAGCAGGTAGAGGATGGTGAGCCGGAGCGGGTCGGCGAGCGCGTGGTAGATCCTGCTCTGCTCTTCTAAGTCAGTTGCATCGGGAACGCGCCCGGCAAGGGCCTCAAAGCCCCCGAGGGCATCAAGTTCCTTCTGGATCTGCTCGGGGATCTCCGGTTCCTTTCCCGCCGCATCGGTTCTTCCTTCAGGCCCGCAGCAGGCAGAGTTCACGCGCTTCATTTCAAATTAATCTGAAATGAAAAGATATATAACCTTGCCAAATTCACATTAATTCAATAAAATTTGAAATGAAGTGACTTTCATGGAACCCACCACCACGCCCTGCACGGCAACGGGAGAGAAAGATCGTATCGTGCTCGCGGACACTGAGAAGACGGCCTCTGCACTTGCATGGGCTCCCCATGCGAGCTTCGCGGGAGTGTTCTTAAAACACCTGGTTACGGGCAGCGAGACCGGCGGCCGCATGAGCCTCCACCATGTCCGGATCGATCCCGGGTGCTCGATCGGCGACCACGCCCATGCCGGCATGGTGGAGATCCACGATGTGCTCGCGGGGAGCGGCACCTGCCTGCTCGACAAGAAAACGATCCGGTACGTTTCCGGAACACTGGGGGTCATGCCGGCCAACACCCTGCACCGCATCGATGCGGGAGCCGACGGGCTGCTTTTGCTGGCCACATTCTCGCCCCCGCTGGTGTGAGGTACTTCCATGACAGATCCTGTGATCGGTTCGCTCCTTTTAGGGTGGGAGACCCTCTTTGCCTATCTCTCGCAGCACGTGATCACCTGCCTGGTCCCGGCCTTCTTCATCGCAGGGGCGATCGCGACATTCATCAGGAAAGATGCGATCCTGAAGTACTTCAGCCCCGAGACGAAGAAGACCACCTCCTACGGGATCGCCTCAATCTCGGGCGCCGTGCTCGCGGTCTGCAGCTGCACGATCCTCCCGATGTTTGCGGGCATCCTGAAGAAGGGCAGCGGCCTCGGGCCCGCGATCACGTTCCTGTACGCAGGACCGGCGATCAACATCCTTGCCATTGTGTACACGGCACAGGTACTGGGGCTCGACCTGGGTATCGCCCGGGCGGTGGCGGCAGTCGTCCTCTCCATCCTCATCGGGCTCATCATGATGAGCCTCTTTCCCGCCCATGACGAAGAGAGCACGAAGACCCATGCCGCAGCCCGCCGGGCCGCGCTGGCAAAGGAAGATCTCCGGCCGAAATGGGTGGTTCCGGCGTTCTTCATCATCCTCGTCGCAATCCTGCTCATCGGCACCTCGGCTTTGGACGTCTTCGTCCGGCTTTTGATCGTGTATGGCCTCTCGATGGCGACAGCCTTCCTTTTGATCTACTACTTCACGAAGGAGGAGGTGACCGAGTGGGGCCTTGAGATCTGGGACCTGACCAAGAAGATCTTCCCGGTCCTCATCCTCGGCACCTTCGCGCTCGGCGTCATCGCCTTCTTCATCCCGCCGGTCTGGTTCAAGCCGTTCTTCGGCGACAACTCGCTTCCCGCCAACTTCCTTGCGGCCGTGCTCGGCGCCATCCTCTACATGCCGACCCTGCTGGAGGTGCCGATCATAGGGACCACGCTCGGCTACCTCTCGGGGTCGATGGCAAAAGGCCCGGCCCTTGCCCTGCTCTTGACCGGGCCCTCCGTCAGCCTGCCGAGCCTGCTCGTTCTCTGGCGGATCATCGGCGGGAAGAGAACGCTCGTATATGCCGGCCTCGTGATCGTCTTCTCGACGTTGGCCGGCTTCATCTTCGGAAATCTCGGGTGGTGATGATGACAAACGTTCATATTCCTTGCTGTGCCGCCGATGCGCTCCGGCGCATCCGCCGGATCCCGGTCAACGGGATCCTGACCGGCATCACGATGCTGGACGAGAGCATCGCCACGGTGAAAGAGCAGAACCTTAGAAGCGATGCGGCGATCCGTGAGGCGCTCATGAAGAAGATCAAGATCTACAATTACGTGCCGCGAGGTGTCGAAGAGGCATATGCCCTGGCGATGCTGGAAGAATACAAAAAAATTTGAAATCTGAGTCTGGTGTTTATCATGACAAAAATTGAGGTACTCGGAACCGGCTGCCTGAAGTGCCGGCGGCTCTTTGCGAATGTCGAACAGGCAGTTAAGGATCTCGGGATCGCGGCAGACGTGGTGAAGGTCGAGGACCTGGATGCCATCGTGGAGAGCGGGGTGATGATGACACCGGCACTCTTCATCAACGGCGAGATTGTTGCAGAAGGCCGGGTGCCGGACGTGAACGAGATCAAATCGATGCTTACGGAGTAGACCATGACAGAAAAAGCAACCTGTTCCTGCGGACAGAACGAACCGAAACGGATCATCTTCCCCTGTGCCGGCCAGGCAAATGTCGGGCAGCTCGCCAATCTTGCAGCGCTCCAGCTCACCGAAGAAGGCTACGGGAGCATTGCCTGCGTTGCCCTGCTCGCCATCGGGGCGGAGAGCCTTATTGCGCGTGCGAAGACGGCGGATGAGGTGGTTGTCCTTGACGGCTGCCAGATGCTCTGCGCAAAGAAGATTGCCGGGGCACAGGGCGTCCCGGTGGGCCAGCACCTCCTCATCACCGGGCTCGGTATCACGAAAGGCCCCTCGAAGTCCTACACGAACAACGATCTCGAGACGATCGTTGATGCGTGCTGGAAGGGTGAGGGCCGGAAGACGGATGCAGTAAAACCGCAGAAGACCGGCGGAAAAGACGGCGGGAGCGGCTGCGGGTGCGGCGGGACCTGTTAATTCAGAGTGGACATCCATGACCTACGCCATCGTCACCTGCTCCGGTGTCTCGAATACCGGAAAACTCACCACGCAGGCCGGCATGCTTTTGATGCAGAGACGGCCCGGCATCTTCCTCTGCATGAACTGCAAGCAGTCCGCTGAGACGCTCAAACTGGATGCGGGAGGAGCAGAGCGGTTGATCGTGATCGACGGGTGCACGGATCACTGTGCAACCAGGAAACTCACGGCTGCCGGCCTGGTGCCGGATGTCTGCATCATCGCCACCGAACTCGGGATCGAGAAGAACGGGATGGCGGATGTGCAGTACCACGAGATCGAACGGGTGGTGGCAGCAGTCCACACGAGACTCGCCGGGGAATAATCCATGACCGATACCCATCACGAGAAGAACCATGCCGGTGCACCCTGCTCCTGCACCCCCGGCCCGCAGGCCGCCTCCTGCGGCTGTTCGTCAGCGAGCCCTAAAGACCGGACGATCCGCACCGCAACGAGCACGATCACCTCAGCCAACCGGCTCGACCACGTCCTTGCCCGGTGGGGCTGGAAGCGGGAGAGCCACCGCGTGGTGCCCGGCCTGTACCGGCTCGGGAATCCCACGGCCGAATCGCCGGTCTTTGCCTCGGCCAACTACACGCTGAGCTTCGATGCCCTCCGCTCGGCGCTCGCCGGCTTCGATGCCTGGATTCTGGTGCTGGACACGCGGGGCATCAATGTCTGGTGCGCTGCGGGGAAGGGGACGTTTGGCACCGACGAACTTATCCGGCGCATCGAGGCCAACGGCCTTGCCGGGGTTGTGAGCCACCGGAAGATCATCGTGCCCCAGCTCGGGGCCCCGGGTGTCTCGTGGCCGGAGGTGCTGCGAAGGACACAGTTCCTCGTCGAGTTCGGCCCGGTCCGGGCCCGCGACCTGCCGGAGTACCTGAAAAGTCACACGGCAACCCCGGCGATGCGCCGGGTAGAGTTCCCGCTCCCTGACCGCCTGGTCCTGATCCCCGTGGAGTTCGTGCACATTGCACTTCCCATGGTCATTGTCGCTGCCGTTCTCTGGCTGCTTGCCGGGCCGGTGGCAGCGCTTGCAGCCGTGGCGGCGGTGCTTGCCGGGACCGTGCTCATCCCGGCCCTCCTGCCGTATATCCCCACGCAGGACTTCTCCGGTAAAGGTCTCCTCCTCGGGCTCGTGGTTGCCCTTCCGTTTGCGTACACGTTTGGGACAACGCCCGGGTTGCCGTTGTGGGCAAACGCGGCGGGAGCGGTCTCGGCCCTCCTTGTCATGCCCGCGGTGGTGGCGTACCTTGCCCTGAACTTCACCGGGAGCACGACCTACACCTCGCGGACCGGTGTCAAGAAAGAGATCTTCCGGTACGTGCCGGTGATGGCAGCGATGGCGGTTCTCGGTGTCGCGCTCGGCGCCGTTCTGGGTATCAGCCGCCTTCTCGGGGTGATCTGAGCATGTCCTGCTATACCGAGACGAGTCTTGCCTACGATCCCGGCCGGTGCATCAATTGTAAGAGGTGCACGCAGGTCTGCCCGCACGCGGTCTTTGTTGAGGGAAGAGAGCACGCGGAACTGGTCCGGCCTGCTGCCTGCATGGAGTGCGGGGCCTGTGCAAAGAACTGCCCGGTGCAGGCGATCACGGTGCAGAGCGGGGTGGGCTGTGCATGGGCGATGATCGGCGCTGCGCTGCGGGGAAAGGATATGGACACCGAGTGCAGCTGCGGCGGGGACGACAACTCCTGCTGTGGCGGATCTGGTGAAGAAACTTCATCGTGTGAGCCGGAAAAGAGAGAAGGTGACTGCAGATGACACCATCGACAAGAGCCGACGAAGCAGTGGCCAGTTTCCAGAAGAAATTCACCTGCTCTGCAGCAGTATTCTCGGTTTTTTCCGATGAGCTTGGCCTGGATCCCGCTCTGGCAAAGAAGATCGCCTGCGGCTTCGGGGCCGGGATCTCAAAGACCGGCAATACCTGCGGGGCCGTATCCGGGGCAATCCTGGTGATCGGGCTGAAGTACGGGAAGACCGTGGCAGACGACGATGCCGCAACCGAGAAGACGCGGGCCCTTGTCCGGCAGTTCATCCACGAGTTTACGCTAAAGAACGGCTCGATCAACTGCACGGAACTGCTCGGGTATAACCTGAACATTCAGGACGAGTACGACGCAGCTGCGAAAGTAAACCTGTTCAGGACAAAATGCCCGGAGTATGTGCGGGATGCTGCTGAGATCCTTGAGAAGATCCTGTAAGGCTGATGCACATGGCAATCACAAACCGCCTCTCCTTCCTTGATCGGTACCTGACCCTCTGGATCTTCCTTGCCATGGCGGCAGGGATCGCCATCGGGTATTTCTCCCCTGCGGTACCGGCACTGATCACCGGGCTCTCGGCCGGCACCACCTCGATCCCGATCGCGGCGGGGCTCATTTTGATGATGTACCCGCCGCTCGCGAAGGTGAAGTACGAGGAACTGGGGAGGGTCTTCACGAACACAAAAGTGCTCGGCCTCTCGCTCGTCCAGAACTGGATCGTCGGGCCCGTGCTGATGTTTGCGCTCGCGGTCATCTTCCTCCGCGACCAGCCGCTCTTCATGTACGGCCTGATCCTGGTCGGGATCGCCCGGTGCATTGCGATGGTGATCGTCTGGAACGATCTCGCAGAAGGCGACTGCGAGTACTGTGCCGCGATCGTGGGCCTGAACTCCATCTTCCAGGTCTTCTTCTACGCCGTCTATGCCTGGTTCTTCATCACGTACCTCCCTCCCCTGCTCGGCATCGGGGCCGGGTCAGCGGTCTCGATCACGATGCTCCAGATCGCAACGAGCGTCTTCATCTACCTCGGTATCCCGTTCATCGCGGGGATGGTGACCCGGTATGCCCTCCTCCGGGTGAAGTCAAAGGCCTGGTACGAGCAGGTCTTCATCCCGAAGATCTCGCCCATCACGCTCATTGCCCTGCTCTTTACGATCATCGTGATGTTCTCCTTGAAGGGCGAATACATCGTGAACGTGCCGTTCGACGTGGTGACGATCGCAGTCCCGCTGCTCTGCTACTTCGTCATCATGTTCTTTGTCAGTTTCTGGATGGCCTGGCGTCTCGGGATCGATTACGCAAAGTCGGCTTCGCTCTCGTTCACGGCCGCGTCCAACAACTTCGAGCTCGCGATTGCGGTTGCGATTGCGGTCTTCGGGATTGCATCGCCCGTGGCGTTTGCAACGGTGATCGGGCCGCTAGTTGAGGTGCCGGTGCTGATCGCGCTCGTGAACGTTGCGCTCTGGCTCCGGGGGCGATGGTACGGGGGGAAGACGGATGGGGCCTGCTGCCCTGATTAGGTTGAACGAGATGATCCGGTAATGCTTAAAGTACCACCCCACCCAGCCTATCCTCCTGAAGAGGGGCGCTACCTGCGGGGCAATGATTATTCCCCGGCGGCGGTTGTCATCATTCTGACGTACGATGCCGAGGCGATCCCGCCCGCGATCGAGAAGCTCGTCCGGACCGGCGTGGAGAGCGGTGCCGCCCTCTCCGGGACCTTGCAGACCGCAAACATCGGCATCGAGAAACTGATCTGCAATATTGTGGCCAACCCGAACATCCGCTTTCTCATCCTCGGCGGCCCCGAGTCCGAGGGGCACAAGACCGGCGATGCCATCAGGGCGCTTTTGAAAAACGGCGTGGACGAGAAGAGACGTATCATCGATACGAAGGGCCTGACGGCCGTGCTCTACAATGTCCCGGTGGAGTTCATCACAAGGTTCCGGGAGCAGCTGACGCTCGTGGACTGCCAGTTCCAGGACGAGTCCGTGATCCGGAAAGCCGTCTGGTCCTGCTTCCAGGAAAACCCTGTCGAGTTCCGGGGCCAGATGCTCTGTGATCCCGGCGCATTCCCAGAGCCGCCCCTGAGCGGGAACCTGACCTGGACCGTTACGCAGCCGTACTGGGAGCCGGCCGATGACAGTGAACGGGCGGCAAAACAGCGGGCGCTTGCGAGGATCGAGCAGCTCAAGAAGAGGCAGGGTCTGGATAACCACCTGCACGAAACGAAAGAGTAACCGGTATCCGGCAAACCGCGTGCCCGCAGGCTGTTCCCGCGCCCGGCAGTACAGCATCACCTCATTTTTCCCATATCTTCATGAAACAAGACGCCGATTGGTACAAAGAAACCATGGATACTCCTCTGCCCGATAAGCAGGCACTCGACACGCTGAAGTCCAATACCGCACGGCTCTCGGTCATCTCCAACACCGGGCTTGTTTTGATGAAGTTCGTTGTCGGGTTTGCAAGTGGGTCGGTCAGTATCATCTCGGAAGCGATCCACTCCTCGATGGACCTGATCGCTGCCGTCATCGCCTTCTTCTCGGTCCGGATGTCCTCGGAGCCCCCCGACAAAAGCCATGCCTTCGGGCACGGCAAGTTCGAGGACATCTCGGGTCTGATCGAGGCCCTGCTCATCTTTGTGGCCGCGATTCTGATCATCTGGGAATCATTCAAAAAACTGCTGGGCGGCGAGTCAGAAGCCACCTCCCCGGACCTGCTCATCCTGGGTATTGTCGTGATGGGCATCTCGGCCCTGATGAACCTGTACGTCTCGAACCGGCTCATGAAGGTGGCCAAACTCTCGGAGTCTATTGCGCTCGAGAGCGATGCCTGGCACCTGCGCACCGATGTCTACACCTCGGCCGGTGTGATGGTCGGGCTCATCTTGATCAAGCTGACCGGGATCGCCCTCCTGGACTCGCTCGTTGCCCTCTGCGTTGCGGTCGTGATCATGAAGGCGGCTTACGATCTCACGCGCCGCTCGCTCGCCGATCTGATCGACCACAGCCTCCCGGATGCCGACAACCAGCGGATCATCGAGATCATCTGCGAGCATGCCAGCATCTACGCGGGGTTCCACGGCCTCAAGACCCGGCGGTCGGGCCCGGAGGTCTTCATCGAGTTCCACCTGGTGATGGCGGGCGAGATCACAGTGGTGCAGTCGCACGATCTCGCCGATCACCTGGAAGCCGATCTGCTGCTCGAGTTCCCGCGGGCCAACGTGACGATCCATATCGAGCCGTGCACCGAGGGGAAGTGCACCCGGTGCGGGTCGTTCTGCACGTATAACAAGAAGAAGGATGAGAGCGGGAAGGCCGAACAGGACTGAAGCAGTTTTTGGCTGAGTGCACCTTTTGGTTTGCGTTTGAAATGCCGGCCGAACCCCCTACCCCTCGCTGAATAGCACCGCATCGTCGCGAAGGTTGATACACTGATGAAACTCTGCGATGCCCTTGAATCACGATTGAAAGAGAGGGCGGGAGTACAGGAGCGGTTCGCGGGGGCGGTAGTGAAGCAGGTGGCGGGATGATGTGGGGGAATCAACAGTCAGGGAATACGTGACCGTTGCCTCTGATGCCAAAAACGGATAAGATCAGATCTCTTCAACCCGTGAGGCCCGGCGGCGGGTGACAGGAGCGGTAACCGGTTGCATCGTCAGCGGGGGCAGGGCAATCTCGTACAAACCGGCCAGCAGTTTTTCGCCAAGAGGTGTGGACGTATAGTAGGTCTTGCTGGTATCGCCAATATCCGCAAGTTGTTTCACTTTCTTTGTAACAAGACCGCCCGCCACCAGTGATTTGAGTGCCTTATCGATCGTGTTGGGATTTGCCTTGAACTGCTTCTTCAGCTGGTTGAAAAATTTGTCCCCTTCGACCGTAACTGCGATATAGATCGCCCATTTCAGCGGGGTATCAAGTTCCATGACCGCTTCGCGGATCTCAACCGGAACCTGGTCCAGGTAATGCTGAACAGCGTGCTCATCCATAAGTTACTACCACATAACTAGTTACGAATCAGTAACTCATAATCCTTTTGATACCACTTTCACCCTGCAAGGGTAATGATAACTAAACCTTTACAATAAATTCTTATTACAATGACCCTTTCTGAAGAGACCTGCCATTCTTATTCAGAGAGGAGAAAGCAATTCGACCGCTACAAACGCGATACACCCATTGGCATTTTCGGTTCATTTTACGGATCGAGAAAACCGGGTCTGATCTCCTTAAAGGAATTCCTTTTGAACGCCGGGTACTATCCCCGGATCTCTGAAGATCTCGATACAAGAAAAGGGAAGGATCGAGAGAGTAAGGATCCGGTAGTTGACCGGAAATTAAGCGAAAGGCTGATCGCTGAAAGTGATATCCACCTCTTTGTCCTGGTCCGTGAAAGAAAGAATGAACCCGATAACCTGATACAGTCCGTTTCCATGGAGATCGAACGGCTGCATACGCTGGATAATTGCGGACAGAAATCTGCAAAATATGTGGCTGTCTATTCAGAGACCGGTTTGATCGGGACAATGGGAAGCGTATGTGAAGGTTTGTTGTTATCGAAAGATGGCGACTGGCAGGTTTTAGAATTTGGCGAGATCCAGGAAATATTCAAACCCGCCAGACAATTCTGCATGAACTGTATTCAGGATATGTACCGTTTCTAAAACCACCCGTCCCCCTCTATCGATCCGCACGTTCTTCGTTGCCCTTGGCCCTCGCATCATGGCGGTGTGCGATGGGGCACTCACGCGACGAAGGAATGTGAGGGCCTTGAGAAGATCTCTTTCAGGGAATCTTCGAGCCCTTGAACCATGGCTGAAAGGGCGGGGAGCGGTACAGGGGCGGTGGTGAAACCGGTGGCGGGTGGATGAAGGGATTTTTATTGCACCCTCCTGGCACACCTGCCATAAAACTGCGGCTCTCTGGTGACCGGGGTTTACGTATCCGGCTAAACGTTGTGGGCGTATTCACGGAATATACTTAGATGGGGTTATGTCGGGAAAGTAAACGGGGATGTAATCAGACGCCTGGACCATTGATCCCCCAATAAACCAAAAATCCCCGCGGTTCAATCATATAACCTCCGGGTTATACGAATCCGACCGCAATTTCCGTTCCGATTTTTGATTGCATAAGCAAAATGCTGCCGGATTTTGTCATCAACCAATTAGTATATATCCTATTTTTTATGAATATTACTTAGTAGAATGCCTCACGAGTTCTGCACCCGGCTCTTAACGAAGATAAGGATGCTGGGGTACCCCCCGCACCGTGCTGATTGCATCCTCTGGTTCTTGATCCGGTGCATGGCCCTTGTCTGTGCCGCGATGGGGGTGCTCGCAGTACCGGGCCGGGTTGCGTGGCAGTCGTCCGGGCACCACAACGATCCTGCACCGGGATCTTCTTGTCCCGTTGTTCCGGCTGTATCCGGCATACATCGGACCCCGCTCTTCTGATCTTCTTCCTGTGGCTGATGATCGTAGAGGGGACCTGCCGTATGGCAGATCACGTTTCAGACCAGCCCGGGTTTTTTTAGAGGATGAAGAGCGGTCCTGACGATGCAGGAGTGCTGCACGGTAGCGCGAGGGGAATAGTGTACGAATTGACCAGGCATGACAAGAGACGACAAAAAAATGGTAACGCGGGTGACCGGAGCGGGTAGCGGAACCTGTCACCAGAATGATGTGAAGCGAAACGCGGAGATTTTGAGGAATGGTGTGACGGGCGAAAGGGGGCGGTACTGATGCCGCGAAGACCGGCGCAGGTCCGGCCCGATGTCCCGCTCTTCCTGATCCCGTCCGTGATCCGGGACGAGATCCAGAACGCCGGCGAGGAGCTGGAGCGGATCGTGGTGAAGAAGGCGGGCCGGCATTTCTACAATATCAGTATCCGCACCCGCTCGGTGAACCGCGAGCTGCGGGCAGAGATTGTGTGGGCCGGTGGTGAGGGGACGTGAGCCGGGGACGCGGCCGGCCCCCGCACCGGATGTTCAGGGATGCAACGGAGATTGCAGAGAGACGCGGGGACGTGATCCTGGTGCCGGGCGGGCGGAGCGATTCGTTTGACCTGATCATCTGCGAAGAGTTCCGGAATGTCTTTGTCCGGTTCCGGGTATCAGGCCTCCAGTTTGCCTGCACGATGGATGTGATCCGCCACTACGAGCGCGACATCAAACGGATAACCCGGATGCCCCAGACGAGGGTGATGGCCTGGGAGCTCTGGCTCCGGCTTCCCCACGGCCGGTGGCAGTTCTTCCTGATCCGGCCTGACAGCATTGTCGAGATCCGGGCTGACGGGACTATTCTCTACCGGCCGGTGCTCCCGGTGCCGGTTGCGGATACGGAGGGAGAGAAGTCTTCTCAGGATGAGGAGTGCCCGTTCGGGGAACCTGCAAAGGATGAGAAGTCTTCTCCGGATGAGGAGAGTCAGGACGAGGAACCTTCGATGGATGAGCATAGCTCCGGCAGGAGCCCGGATCCCGCACCCGACAACGGGGGAGGATCCCTCGTTTTGGCTGCCCCGGGAAGTGTATCTCCGGGAGGGTGATCCGGGCACGCAATGGGCTCCGATTGCCCTCCGGAGGGGGTGGTCCGGTGAATTTCGTGCAAAATAGGGGTAATTATGTACACGGTTTTCTGGAATCGGGAGATTTACCCATATTTGAGGTGATCCGGGCCATTTCCGTTGGGATTTTTGTCCAATATCAGACAATATCCAGAGGCGAAAGGGGGCTTCGATCGGGCTGCCGTAGGGCCAATTGAGCCGGCGGCGGTTTTTTAGGGGGGGTGGATCACCTCGCAGGTGAATACATCCTGTATGCACCAGGATACAAAAGGTATTCAATGAGGGGCGGGGGAGATCCTGGTTTTGAACCCGTGGAATTCGACGGTTTTTTATAACCCCCATTCTGCTTCGCGGTCGGATGACCACTCTGATGTCGGACACCCTGAAAAACCCCTCCTTCTCCGGCAATGGGGGGAGAGTATCTCCGGGAGGATTTCTATGGGGAGAGTATTGCGGGGAAGAATATCTCCGGGGAGAGTATCTCGGGGAGGGTATCTCCGGGGAGAGTATCTCCGAGAAGAGTATCCCGGGGAAGAATATCACCGGGAAAGAGTATCTCCGGGAGGGTGATCCGGGCTCGTTTTGGGCTTTGATTGCCCTCCGGAGGGGGTGGTCCGGTGAATTTCGTGCAAAAATGGGGGAATTATGTACACGGTTTTCTGGAATCGGGAGATTCACGCATATTTGGGGCGATCCGGGCTATTTCCTTTGGGATTTTTGTCCAATAATAAACACTATCCAGTGGCGAAAGTAAGGTTCGATCGGGCTCCTGTATGGCCAGATGAAAAGAAGGGCTGTTTTGGGGGTCGGGAATCTCCGACGGGGATAGGTGGGGTCTGACGCTCAAGAGGGGCTTCCTTTCGTCAGCCCCAGCCGCGTGGGCTTGCCCCGGCATTATTTTGGGAAATTGTCTCTAAAAAAAAAAGATCAGGCGCACGAAAAAAAAAGTTTTCAAATCAGGGGCTAGCCCACGCGGCTGGGGCATCAGCCCCAATGAGCGTCAGACCCCCCTCTTCCCCCGGCACAACATCAGAAGCGAGACCATCGCCGTAATAGCAAAGATCCCCATCGCCCCGTACCAGCCCTTCCCCACCGCACAATCATACGTTGGCCCCAGCGCGAAGATCTCGTTGCACCGGAAGAAGATGAAGAACATAATCTCCAGGATCATCGCCACCGACACGGCCAGGATCGCCCAGGGTCCGTACCGGTCCAGGAGTTCCCCCTGCCGCCCGCTTACCATGACAGGAAATAGTATCCGGGGCATGGAAAAAAAAAACCGTTCAGCCCGTTGGCAGCGCAGGCCCCTCACAGCAACGAAGTAAACTCTTCCAGGGAAAGATGGGATTGCTCGATGATTGACTTGAGCGTCTTATAGGCGCACGTGTCTGTTTCGGGTGCACCGGCACCGTAACGATGCAGTCATGGCCGGGATGGTGAAGATAGTGATGGCTGCCCCTGACATGGACCAGGGAAAATCCGGCACGGCTTGCGGATTTTGACTACCTTGTCACCGGTCACCCGGGGGAGTTTCATGCGACAACCGGATCCTTCAAGGTCACTTCAACTTCAACCGGGACCAGTTTTTTCAGAATTGATAATGTCTCGATATAACCGGTGATCGCGTCTTCGATATTTTTCAGCGCCGAATCCCAGTCGGGTCCTTCAGAAATACACCCCGGCAGTGCCGGCACGGTAACCGTATACCCTCCCTCCTCGTTTTTGTCCATCAGGACTGTATAGCGCATACGTGTGTGTTTCATATTCTTCTTCTCCCTCCCAAAGCAATCGCTGATCCTTACTGTCCTGTTATCAACCGGAGTTAATGTATATTTTGATACCCGGAAGCGTACGAATCCTCCCTGAATGGTTCGATAACGCCCCTGGTGCTGACACGAGTGCCGCATCAATGGGTTTACCTGGGTGTGGCAGCCTTTGAACGGATGGTCGGAAACCATGAAGCTTTCGCCCCATCAGTATCGATCCTGATGAGAACAGGGATCGATCTCATATACTTATCATCTGTATCCAGCCATTAATTCTGTTTTTTAAGAGACCGGGGCTCCCTTCCCCACCGCACAATCATACGCCGGCCCCATCGCGGGAGATCTCGTTGCACCGGAAGAAGATGAAGAACATAATCTCCAGGATCATCGCCACCGACACGGCCAGGATCGCCCAGGGTCCGTACCGGTCCAGGAGTTCCCCCAGCCGCCCGCTTACCCTGACAGGGAATAGTACCCGGGGCAGGAAAAAAATATTCCGTTCATGGGGGCGAGCCCACGCGGCTGGGCCTGAATGTCACCCCCGCATCGCGAAGCACACACGATCCGTTCCGGCAAAAAGATGATGACAGCTGACAGATAATAGAGATCAGAAACAACCCGGGAGGCGACGAACGTTGGCAGGGCGCACATTGAAGAAGAATATCCAGGAGTCTATTATCACAATCCTGACCCGGTATGGTGCTGAACGGATCGCGATCTTTGGTTCCTATGCCCGGGGAGAAGCCAGAAAACAAAGCGATATCGATATTCTTGTCAGGTTCGAAAAACCAAAAAGCCTGATCCAGCTTGTGCAGATCGAAGACGAGATCCAAAAATCCATTCACAAGAAGGTGGATCTCGTAACCGAGAAGGCAATCAGCCCCCATATCGCCGGTACGATTCACCGCGATGAGATGGTGATCTTTGGATGAAACCGGAAGATCCGGCATACCTCCATCACATGCTCGACGCAATCTGCCATATCGAAGATTTTTCCCGGGGGATCTCTTCAGCAACCGGTTTAAAGGACCGTCCCCTTGAACGTGCCGGCATTGAACGGATGCTCACGATTATCGGGGAAGCAGCGAAGAATATTTCCCCGCAGCTCAAAAAAGAATTCCCTGACCTTCCCTGGAAGGCAACCGCGGGGATGCGGGATAAGATCATGCACCATTATTTCGGTGTGGATTACGAGGCCGTGTTTGAGACAATCCGGGTGGATCTTCCCGTCCTCAAACAGGGAATCAGTACCATTCTTGCTGAGAGTGAAACCTCAGAAAAACCTGAAAAGAGAAGCACCAGAAAACATTGAGTTATCCGGTCTGGACCATTACGCCCCCACCACAGCGGGAAGGCCGTCACTCCCCCGTTAACAAGAAACACAACACCCTTTCCCCACCGCGCAATCATACGCCGGCCCCATTTCGAAAGATCGCCCTGCACCGGAATACGATGGTAAAGACAATCACGAGAATCAGGGCAACCGACATGATCAGGCAGACCCGGTACCCGTACTTATGTACGAATCCCTGCTGATCTCCGCTTACCATGACAGGGAATAGATCCGGTGCCAAAAAAAATATTCCGGTCATGGGGGGTTAGCCCACGCAGCTGGGGCTGACGAGAGGAAGCCCCAATGAGCGTCAGACCCGATCACAAACTCCATGGAGGAACAATTCTGTTCCCTCCAAAAAAGCCACAGCAAGCCTAAAAAGGCAGGCCCATGTCTTAAAATATTTATTAATAGTTCATCACCCACTCTAACATAGGTACTACCATGAGATCCACCCGGCAGGATATTCTCTCCTCATTAAAAAATCTCAAAGGAGAGGTGGCACGGGAATATTCCGTCAAAACGATCGGGGTATTTGGCTCGGTGGCCCGGAACGAGCAGACGGGAACAAGCGACATCGATCTCCTGGTGGAGTTCTCAAAGCCGGTGGGTTTTGTCACCTTCATGCGGCTTGAACATTTCCTTTCCGAGCAACTCGGGGAACCGGTGGACCTCGTGATGACCGACTCCTTGAAACCATTGATACGGCAGGACGTGCTCAGAGAGGTCATCTATGTCTAAACGGCAGATGAAACTCTACCTCACGGATATCGATGATGCCATCACAACGATCCGGTCCTACACAAAGGACATGACCTATGAGCAACTGCTCGCTGACCGGAAGACCCGTGAAGCAATCATTCTCAATTTTGTGGTGATCGGGGAGGCGATCAAGAAGATTCCTCAGGAGATCATTGATCGCTACCCGGATGTTCCCTGGAAAGAGTTTGCAGGAATGCGGGACAAGATGGTGCACGGGTACTTCCAGATCAGCCCGACGATCATCTGGGAGACGAGCCGGCACGATCTCGTGCCTCTGGCAGATGCCGTGAAGGTGCTGCTTAAAAAAATGCCCTGATTGTTCGTTCGTCTTCTTCCCTGTAGCAAGTCGTTAAGCCGTTGGGATTTTTAAAAAAAACTCTGTCATGCACCAGCAGAGTCTCTTTTGGTTGCTGCTGATATTCCGGGATCACCGGCGCTTTTGTGAAGGGTATTTTTTTCCGTCTCTTCCCGGAGGAACAATTCTGTTCCTTTCAGATAATTCCCCGGGCCGCTCTGATTCTCTCAATCGCTTTTCTTTTTGTCCGGATTTCCTTTTTTTTTATTTTATAATCAAGGCGCATCTCCCCCCATAGCTGATATGAATATGTCAAAGGGCCCCGCGACAATGGAGGGGTTCACCAGAACCCCGACAAGGAGGGATCCGGAGGATCTCTTCCACAAATTCAGCAGAACCGGACCACAGTCCCCGGGCAGGTTGCCCGGGTGTTCTAAAAAAAACCCGGTTCTTCGCTGAACACCACACTACAAGGAGGTAAAAAACTATGGCAGACTTCATCCAGAAGACAACCGTAAAGTCAGCGGTCCGCACCCTCGCAAACCCGATTGCAGACGCGGCCGCGTTCAACACGATCGTCCAGTCGGTCATCACGACAAATCCGTTCAACTGCACCAGCTATGAGAGTGCAGGGGTCACCCACCAGCCGGTCGAGAAGACAAAAGAGAACTACGTGGCAAAGATCATCTACCAGGACAACGATGCCAAGACCATAGGCAGCGACTCAAGCCGGTTTGCCACCCTTGCCGGGTTCACCGCCGGCGCCACGGCACTTGTGGCCGATACCGCACTCGCCGCAGCCCACGGGGGCACCGCGATCCGCGACACCGCCCATGACTCCTACGCGGCCACGCTGAAATGCCACGATGCCAACGGGGAGATCTACATGGTCACCTTAGGGCGTGACAGCATCAGCCTCACCTCGTACTCGGACGATGCGATCAGGACCCGGGTCGAGACCTGGGCAGACTCAGTACCGGCCCTCGCGTGAGGTGAGATCGTGGACAACGAACTGATCATCACCGGCGCCTTTTTGGGCACCGGCCTCATCGCCTACGTCATCATCCCCGGCCTGCTGGTCATGTGGGACCGGGTCCTCGATTACATGGGATCGAACGGGGCAAAGTAACGAAGACAGAACACGCGGCAGGGCGATCAATCGTCCCTGCCCCATTTTTGGGGAATTTCTAAAAAAACGATATACCTGCACACACCCAGGAAAAAAATCCCGGGTGAGTTCCCACCCCACTCTTACAAACTCACCCGCCGGTATGTTCCTTCCGGCACAACCATCTCAAACCGGGCGCCCGACCCCGGCACCCCGTTCTCCCGGATGCTGATCCCCGTGATCGACAGGATCTCGCGGACCAAGAAGAGCCCAAGCCCGGTATGTTTCCCGTAACCCTTGGCAAAGATCCGCTCCTTGTCGGCGAGAGCAACCCCGACCCCGTCGTCCTCCCAGACGACAACCAGACCTTCCGGTTGCTCGTTCCCGTACACCCGTATCCGGGTCACCCGTTCCCCGTGCCGGACCGCGTTGTCCGCCAGGTTGTAGAAGACCTTCGAGAGGAGCGGGTCGGCATAGATCTCGTACCCGGCAAGGTCTGGATCGGGTTCGATGGCGACCCCCTGCACCCACCCGCGAATCTCCGTGATCACCAGAGGAACCGCATACCATGCCGGTGCCTGCACGCCGAGATCCTGGTAGTCGCTCGTGAACCAGATCATATCTTCAAGGCTCCTGAGTTCTGTCCTGATCGCGGCGAGGGACTCACCCACGCCGCCCTCTCCGGAACATTTCAGGGCAAGGAGTTCCATCTGGAGCCCCACGCTGTGGAGTTTGTTGAGCATGTCGTGCCGGGTGATACTCGAGAGCAGGTTGAGTTTTGTGTTTGCCTGGCGGAGAGACTCCTCTGCCTTCTGCCGCTGCTCGATCTCGCGTTCCAGGGCCACCGTCCGGCCGAGCACCAGGGTGAGGATCCGGGATGCCTGTTCCGGCCGGGTGGGGTCCGCCTCCATGATCGCCTGCTGGACGCGTTTGTAGAACGCGCAGGACTGGCAGTTCGTCATTGTTGTGGCATGGATGCCCTGGACGGTGCCGGTGCAGAGGGTGCCGGCGATCGCCCAGCAGGTACGGCCGCCGTTTTTGCCGCCATTCACCCCGTCAACCCGGGTCTCGGTGGCGGCCGGGCAGACCCCGGACTCCGGTACGTGTGCGCCCCCGACCTCGCGCCCGCAGTGCATGAATTCCCAGCAGTTCTCTTCTGGCATGGTGAGAGAGCCGGCGTCTCGGTGATCGGCCGGCATAATTATCAGGATTCGTCGGTTGGATAACGAGATAAATTCACCGGATGGTCTGAATGCAGCCCCGTCCTCAGAAACGATCCCGCGTACCGGAACCCCCCAAGAACAATCCCCTCAGACCGGCAGCGGCAGCGCGGTTGATTCAAGTTCCGCCTCGATCGTTCGGATCATGGACAATTTCGCCTTGGTTGACGGGCCCGCCGGCACCGCCTTGCAGCCGGAGGCCTTCGATATGGACTCAGGGAACGTCCCGATCTCGCGGGCGATCCGGATGGTATCCTCCTTGTCGTACCCGATCAGGGGCCGGTGGATCGGGACCTCGGACGCCGCATCGGTGAGGACGAGGAGGTTGTCGAGAGTCTGGCTTGCCACCTGCCCGAGCGACTCCCCGGTCACGATCCCCTTTGCTTCGTTTTTGAGCGCAAAGGCGGTGGCCACGCGGTACATCCGGCGCTTGCAGAAGATGCAGGTATACTTCTCGAGGTGCCGGCGCACGAGTTCCTGCTTTGCCTCCGCGAGATAGCCGTCGTGGATCACATTGAGCGTGATGCCCGGCTGGTACTGTGCCAGGATCCCGACCACCCGTTCTGCCCGGGCGATCGTGGTCTCGTCCAGGAAGGTGTCGAGCGCAGCAAAGACCGGAAGGATCCGGCAGCCCCGTTTCATCATCATCCACGCGGCCACCGGGGAATCGATCCCGCCCGAGACCAGCGCCACGAGCGTCCCCTCCACCCCGAGCGGGAGCCCGCCAACCCCTCTCTCCACGGTGTCGTAGAGGTAGGCCTCGTTGGCACGGATCTCCACGTGGATCTCCTTATCGGGGTTAGCCAGGTTCACCTTCAGGTGCGGGAACTCAGCACGCAGGAGCGTGCCGTACTCGATCGCCTTGTCATTTGAGGTGAATGCGTGCCTGCCAACCCGTTTTATCCGGATCGCAAAGCTCTTGGCCTTGTCAATGCCGTGCCGGCGGCAGTAGCCGGGGAGGAAGGATGCGATCTCGTCGAGCCGGATGTGCTCCACCTCCGAGAACGAGACGATCCCAAAGATCTTCTTCAAGAGATCGGGTCTCACGTCGCCGTTCAGCCAGATCCTGCCCCGCTCGTCTCTCACCTGGATGCCGGGCATCATCTCGCGGATGTTGGCGATCAGGGTCTTCTCCCACTGCCGCCGGACCGGGTCGGATTTTAAAAATATCTCGGAGTAGCGGACAAGCCATTCTCTCTTCATGCTGCTGGTTCACCTGAACAATTACTTCTTTTTGCGTGCGGTCTTCCTCACCCGGTCTGCCTCGCCGGCATCCTCAACCCCGAGCAGGTAAGTGCCGTGGCAGGGTTTGGTGTAGGGAAAGACGATCTTTGCCCCGTCGATGCCAAGCGCAATGGGAGGCAGGCCGATGATGTACTCATCGAAGAGCTTGTAGCCAGGGTCAACGTACCAGAACTCGGAAAAGTTCCTCTCCACGTACTCGCGGCACTCTCTGAACGAGGCGCCGAGCGGCAGGATCATCTCGTAGGCAAGATTTTCTATGCAGCCCATCCGAACACCCCGTTGATCTTCTTTTTGATTGCCATCGGGTTGTGCACCGCCTTCTCGATGATCGTCTCGCAAGGGAAATCCACCAGCGCCACGAGCGCGTCCGGGTCTTTCCCGAAGATGATCAGGACGAGCCGGGCGTCCGGCAAAATGTGGCGCATGGTGGCCGCATACGAGATCCCGGCATCGCTGTGGGCAAAGACGATACAGAGCTCAGCATTGCGTCTCTTCTCAACGATCTCGCTGATGCAGTTCTCCAGCACCTGTACCTCCGGCAGGTAGTGCTTTTCAGGGTCCGAGACCTTCAGCAGGTTCAGGACCGCGGGATTGCCGGCGGCGTGGACCCGGGCACCGTGCTGTTTGAGCTGGTACGCGATATGCAGGGCAAGCGCCTGCTGGACCGGGACCTCGGGGCAGCCGAGCACGAGGAGCGCGGTTGCCGGGACGGGGAGGGAAGGGGTCATGGCCGTTCCCCTGCGTGGGCCGTGTTTTCCCGACAGGTCCCTGGCGTGGGGCAGACGTGTTCCACATCGCACTCCTTGATGGGATGGTGGCAGTACGGGCAGGTGAAGTCGCACTCGGTACCTTCGTACGGGCATATGGTCATCGAGAGGTCCGCGAGCGGGTGGCCTTTGCCCCGGATCTCGAACTCCTTGTACCAGCCGAACGGGGCACGTTTCACCTCAACACCGGCACCCGAGAGGGCCAATTCCAGACCCTCTAAAATATGCAGGGCAACCTGCGGGGCGCCGAGCGTACTCGTCAGGTGGGCATACGGGTAGATCAGCACCCGGTTCACCCGGAGCATGGCCAGGCGTCTCTGCACGCCCGCAAGCGCACTCGCGATCACGTGATCGGGATCCTTCTCATCCAGCTTCTCGACGCAGCAGAAGAGAACCACGCACTCTTCCATACTGTCCTCGCGGATCGCGGCAGGCTCGGCCATCTTCGTCTTCTGCGTGGCATGGTACCACATCCGGGTGGCATGGATGGAGAGGATCCTCACTGGTGTTCCCTCCCCACGAGCACGCTGATCGCATCCACCGTGATGAGCCCGATCACGTGCTGGTCAGCGTCCACCACCGGCAGCGCCGAGATCGCGTGCTCCTCCATCTTCCGGGCTGCATCCTCGATCGATTCATCCGGCGTTGTGGTCACCACGTTGCGGGCCATGATCTCGTCGAGCCAGAGGAAGTTGGATGCCACCGCCTTTGCGATGTCCCACGCGGTGACGATGCCCGCGAGCTGCCCCACGCTGGAGAGGACCGGCAGGTGGTTTACGTTCTGGCTGACCATCCGCCGGGCCGTGACGGCAATGGTTGTCCCTTCCTCGATGGTCTGGACGTCTGTTATCATCACGTCGCCGACGATTGTGCGGGAGAGGAACCTGCCCACGATGTAGTTCAGCTGGCCGGATTCCAGGAGGAAGGCGTCGTGGCCGTAGTTGGACCGGATCTCGCAGTAGTGAACCTCCGCCTCGTTTGCCGAAAGAGCCGAGACTATCTCCTGCGACTGGTAGGGCGGGTAGAGCCAGTCCGACGAGACCGAGATGACGAGGAACGCCGCCTTCACGCCGGCAAGACCGAGGGCAAGGGAGCCGTCGTTGGTCAGGTCGAAGTAGTCGATCGCCTTCGTGATGTACAGGTAGGAGTTGGCATCGAACCGTTTCGTGAAGGTATCCCCCTGGTGGTGGAGGTAACTCTCGACCTTGAAGTCGGTGGAGAAGTCAAACCCTTTCCGGTCCTTGCCCTGCAGGGCCCGCCCGAACTTCTCGTGCATGGACTCGTTCGAGAGGTAGGTGATATGCCCCACCATCCGGGCAAGGGCGAGGCCGTGCGTGGGGAGTTCCTTCCCGTAGTAGTTGCCGTTGTTCCAGGCGGGATCCGAGAGGATCGCCTTCCTCCCCACCTCGTTGAACGCGATCTGCTGGGGTGTCGAGTAGCCGGTAGCTGCTATCACGACCGCCTTCTTCATGTGGTCGGGGAAGTCAACCGTCCACTGGAGCACCTGCATGCCGCCCATCGACCCGCCAACGACCGCGTAGAGCTGGCCGATTTTGAGATGATCGATGAGCAGCTTCTGGGCGCTCACCATGTCGCGGATCGTGATGACCGGGAACGTTGCGCCATACGGCGTTCCGGTGGCCGGGTTCGTGGACGCCGGCCCGGTCGAGCCCTTGCAGCCCCCGAGCACGTTGGTGCAGATCACGAAGTACCGGTCGGTGTCGAGCGCTTTTCCCGGCCCGATCACGGCATCCCACCAGCCGGGCTTCTCATCGCCCTCGTGGAACCCGGCCACGTGGGCATCGCCCGAGAGGGCGTGGCAGACGAGAATCGCGTTGCTCTTCTCCCGGTTCAGCTTGCCGTAGGTCTCATACGCAATCGTGACGGAAGAAAGAATCTCCCCGCTCTCCAGTACGAGCGGGGAAGAATGGCGATAATAGTGGGTGGTTACAAGACCTGCGGATCCTTTGATCATCGACACACCCCTCGTTTTATCCGATTGAGCCGTGCTATGCGATCCCGGATGTCCTTAACGAAGACCCGGGATCTGTTCGTTCTCATGATGTCGCGTCCAGTGCCTGCTTCAGGTCGGCAATGAGGTCTTCGATATCCTCGGTGCCGATCGAGAGCCGGACAAAGTCGGGGGTCACCCCGGTCTTTGCCTGTTCAGCAACCGTCAGCTGCTGGTGGGTGGTGGAGGCCGGGTGGATGGCAAGGCTCTTGCTGTCCCCGATGTTGGCCACATTGCTGAAGAGCTTCAGGTTGTCGATGAACGCCCGTGAGGCCGTCTCCCCGCCTTTGATCCCGACGCCCACGAGCGGCCCGAATCCCCCGACAAGGTACTTCCTGGTCAGCTCGTGGTTTGGGTTTTCGGGCAGGCCCGCGTAGTTCACCCAGGCCACCTTCGGGTGGCCTTTGAGGAAGTGCGCCACTGCCAGGGCGTTCTCGGAGTGCCGGGGAACCCGCAGGTGCAGGGTCTCGAGGCCGATGAGGAAGAGCCAGGCATTGAACGGGCTGATCGTGGCGCCGGTGTCCCGCATCAACGAGACGCGGATCTTGAAGACGAACGCCACATTGCCAAGGCCCGGGAAGTTCCCGAAGGTGTCCCAGTACTTCAGGCCGTGGTAGCTCGGGTCGGGCTCGGTGAACTCGGGGAACTTCCCGTTGTTCCATGTGAAGTTACCGGAGTCCACGATGACCCCGCCCAGCGAGTTGCCGTGGCCGCCGATGTACTTGGTGGCCGAGTGGACCACGATATCCACCCCGTGATCGATCGGGCGGACGAGCCCGACGCCGGTGGTGTTGTCCACGATGACGGGGATGCCGGCCTCGTGGGCGATCGCGGCGATCTTCTCAAAGTCCACCACATCCAGTTTCGGGTTGCCGATCGTCTCGGCATAGATGGCACGGGTCTTCTCTGTGATCGCCTTCCTGAACGCCTCGGGATCGGTCGAGTCCACGAAGACGACCTGCCGCCCGAACTTCGGGAGGGTGTAGTGGAAGAACTCGTACGTACCGCCGTACAGGTTGTCGGCCGAGACGATCTCATCGCCCGGGCGGGTGAGGTTGAGGATCGCGTAGGTGATCGCGGCCGCTCCTGAAGCGGTAGCGATGGCCGAGGTCCCGCCCTCGATTGCCGCCATCCGCTTCTCGAAGACGTCCGTGGTCGGGTTCATGAGCCGGGTGTAGATATTTCCCAGTTCCTTAAGGCCGAAGAGGTTGGCCGCGTGTTCCGTGTTTTTGAACACGTACGACGATGTCTGGTAGAGCGGTACTACGCGCGATCCGGTGGTGGGATCGGGCACCTGTCCTGCATGGAGGGCAGTGGTTCCAAGATTGAACTTCTTGTTAGTCATTGCTGATTCCTCGTCTTCTTTCGTATCGTTCTTATGGTATAGTCTGGAGTTATTGTTCCACGGCAAGGCCGTGTTTCTCTGCAACTTCGGCAAAGGCATCCGCAAGGTAGCGGATCTTCTTCTCCGAGAGGCCGTAGGTGTTCAGTTTCCAGGTGCGGGTTGCGCCGGCGAATTCACCGACAATCCCCCGGGACGAGAGTTCGTCGCTTAAGTAGAACCCCCGGCGCTTGTGTGTCTGGGCCACTGTGTCAAAGCTTCCCGTGGTGTCGACTTTTGTGAGCGTGTGTCTTCGCGGGTACTCGGAGAGCACCCGGCTGCCCGCGATCTTCAGCAGCCGTCCGATGAAGTAGTGGGAGCGTTGCACTTCCTCCTCCCACTTCAGCGTCCGGGCTTTGACCGTGGGGAACGATGCCATCATGGAGAGGAGCGTCCCGCCCATCAGCGTGCAGCCGAGCATCTCGACTTCTTTGATCCCGAACTTGCGTTTTGTCAGGTCCCCGACCATCGCGGTGGTGCGGAGGGCTTTTGGCAACCATTCGTCGGTCATGGCAAGTACCCCGGAAGGCGCGACCGATGCCATGCTCTTGTGGCCGGAGCCGACCACGAAGTCGGCCCCGATGGCCTTGCCGTTGACCGGCATCACGCCGACCGTGTAGGCCCCGTTGTACAGGAACGGGATGTCGTACTGGTGGGCGACCTTGCCGATCTCTTTTACCTCGTGCTCGTTGGCGAACTGGTAATCGAAGTGGTCGATCATCACGAGCACCGGGAGTTTTCCGGTCTCGGCTTTGACCTCTTCGATCTTGGCGGCGGTTGCCTCGCCGGTGACGATGTTCTTTGCGTTCAGCGGGACTTCCTTCACCACCCCTCCTGCGTTCTCGACGGCAAGGAACTCGGTGTAGTGGGCGAGGGCGGAGACGATCACGCTGTCACCTTTGTTGACGAGCGTCCCGGTCACGGCCTGGAACCCCCGGCGTGCCCCGGGAACTACCCGGGCATGGTCCATGTTCACGAACTGTGCGAGATCGGCATGGAAGTCGGCAATGCCGGGTTTCGAGATCTTGTCGAGCCGGAACGGTTTCCGGCAGGCGTCACACGTGGAGTACCCGTCGCCATAGGAGATGAGGGCCTTTCTTGCCTCCGTGGTCAGCCGGCCTGCTGCCTGGATGGGCTGGATATTGATAAACTCCTCTTCCCGTGTTCTGAAATCGATAGAGCCGGCGATCTTCGTTACCTTGGGTTTGCCGGTCCCGGCTTCAAGGTCCGCAAGGATAGCCCGCAGATCGGCGATTTTCTGCCGGAATGCAGCCTCCTCTGCCGGATCGAAGCCGGTGGGCAGGGACTCACGGAAGAGCCCCCGGATCTCTTCGAGTTCGAAGAGTGCCTCGAATGTCTTCTGGATTCTGATACTCATGGTGATTCTCCTGAGAGCCCGGAATGAGAATTGAACTCATCTGTTCCGATCTGCAGTCGGACGCATAGCCTCTCTGCCATCCGGGCGATTGTTTTTTTTTATAACCTCATGGTGTGCCGATGCACGTCCTCTCGTCCCCGATCTGGTGAGACTCATCGGGGAGAAGCCAGCGCCCGGAATCGAACCGGGATAGAGCTGATCTGCAATCAGCCGCGTGACCACTCCGCCACACTGGCACGGGTAATCATCACGATTGTGATTCTTACCATACTAAATAACAATTGTGAATATTTATAGATTCGGGCCCCGGCAGAATTTTCCTGTTCTTATTTTCCGACGTAAACCTGTTTTTTTCCCCAAAATTTGTATGAGCATCACGGATAATAGGCGCGCAATAAATATCTCTGTTAGTAATAGAACTGCATAAAAAAATCAAAAGAAGTCTTTTTCCTGTTCACTTCTCCCAAGGCATGCGGGGCCTCATGGGAAAGCCAACGCCCGGAATCGAACCGGGATACACTGATCTGCAGTCAGTTGCGTAGCCTTTCCGCCACATTGGCATTTCTGGCGTTTGTGTGGTCGCCATACCCTTGTTGAACGGTGTTTTATTTAGGGGCTGATGTGCGGGCGGCTTTTGCCGCAAATTCCGCGTGATCTGCCTGGCGCTGGCAGGAACGGGCGGGAAACCGGATCCTGGATCGCAATACTTAACAATTGTGAACTCCCATCATGGTGTGGTGATCCACTATGAGGGATCGTTTTTGTTGTAACCACAACCGAGCATAGTACTCTGAAACGGATCGGGCACCTGCCTCCATCGGCCAAGCTCGTGTACAAAGTCCTGGAGACCGGCCACCACCTCACCCAGAAGGATCTCATCCGCGAGACCTCGCTGCCGTCACGCACGGTGCGGTATGCGCTGGGCCGGCTCAAACAGGAGAAGATCATTGTCGAGCGGTATTATTTCACCGACGCCCGGCAGAGCCTGTACGGCCTCTACGAACCTGTGCAGGAGGTGGTGCCGATATGATGCGGCCCCTCCTGGTTCCCTTGTGCATATACTTCCTGGCTCCATCTCTCTTTTCCACGGGTTCCCTAAAAGTATAAACCGAGAACGGCTCAACATCTCCGGACACGCTGCCGGAGTTCTGCACACCTTTGATCGAAAGGAACGTGCGGGTGCATGGGAAATTTCCTTTACCTTGCTACCCCCGGCTCGAACTGTTCCCCGTCAATTCCCGTCATTGCATCAGGCGTATCCATGGATTTCATTGCGGTCATCGTTGCGATCCTCACCCTCTTTATCATGATCGCCGCGGGATTCTTCGCCCGCCGGCACGGCTACTTAGGCGAGCACCGCGTCTACCAGATCTCCCACGTTCTCGTCAATATCGCGCTCCCGGCGCTCACGATCAGCAGCATGCAGGTGGCCAACACCGGCGCAGCGATGGGCATGGTCGAGTCAACCCTTGCCATTGCATTCGCGTATTACCTGGGAGCCTTCCTGCTCAGTCTTTTCATCTGCCATTTCCTCCCGGCCACAAAGAAAGAGAAGGGGGTCTTCCAGTTCATGCTGGTCTTTCCCAATGTCGGGTTCATGGGGATCCCGGTCTCGGAAGTGATCCTCGGGCCGGACTCCCTCTTCTACGTGATCCTCTTCAATCTCCCCTTCAACCTGCTCGTCTTCACCATGGGCATCTGGCTCCTTGCCCACGACCGGGCCGACAAGCCCAGCCTCTTCCTCCTGCTCACCCCGGGTTTTATCGCCTCGTTGATCGGCCTTGCCCTCTTCCTCGTCGGCTACGACATCCCCTACCCGGCCGATGCCGCGCTCGAATGGATCGGCAAGGCAACCACCCCGCTCGCCATGATCGTGGTCGGCGCATTGCTTGCCACCCTGCCCGCATCAAGGCTTGCCGGGGACTGGCGGATTGGTGTCATCACGGCCCTGCGGCTCGTTGTGCTGCCGGTGCTCGCGTTCATCCTGCTCGCCCCGTTCGTTGCAGACCGGCTCCTCCTCTTCAGCGTGGTCCTCCTGATTGCGATGCCGGTTGCCGCAAACTCGGTGCTCCTCTCGGAAGAGTACGAGGTGGATGCAACGCTTGCCTCGCAGGGTGTCTTTCTCTCCACGCTCCTCTGCTGTGCAACGATACCCCTGATCGATTACTTCCTGTTCTGATTACGGTGACCGTACGCAGGGGATGACGGGATGTCAGGCTCAGGCACTCCAGGTGTCGCTGTTCAGGACTCGTTTCAGGATCTGCTGTCCTGAAGTTTCGCGATAAAAAAAAGTTACTGGGGGGGGAGTGCAGCGCTGTCGTAGAGCCGGGTCCAGTACCGGGCCTGGAAGACCATGAGGAATGGTGCAATCAGGAGGAAGACCAGCATCGCTGCTGCAATAATGCCGAGCAGGACGGTAAGACTGAAACCCGTGAACGCGGCAAGGAGAATTCCCAGAATCACGAAGATGAAGACCAGGATCATGACCGGCACCGCGATAACGATCGCAACGAGAATGACCCCGATGATGTAGGTCGCCCAGCCGATCGTTTTGATCTGATCAATGATCGCCTTGAAGTTGAAGGCTTCGCGGAAGCTGTTGGTCCGTGCAAACCGGATCGCTACCACCGGGAGCAGGAGGGTGATGACGAACTCCACGATATACAGCAGTACGACAAGAACCATGTTCGGCTCCCACGCAGTGAGTGCTGCATCGCTCCAGGTGCCGGAAAAGATTCCTGCCATCATGGGCCCGTAGATGAGCGCCCAGATGATGAAGATCGGGATCGAGTAGATGAACGAGACGATGATCAGTTTGAGGCCGTCGATACAGAGCCGTCCCCACTGGTCAACCTCGGGTGCCAACTCCGCTCCCCGGTAGATCCGCATCACATACCCGTTCATCGGGATCATGAGAAGGAGGGTCGCAAGAACCAGTCGTATCCATCGTCCGCCGTTTCCAAAAACGCCCTGCCTCATGAAGGTCCAGGCGTCGCGTAGCATATCCAGATAATCCATGTCTTCTCCAGGTGCCGGGCTGATCGTGGGCCCGGTCACCTATGGAGTCATCATGTATCACATCTCAGAAAATAAGCATATCGCTCGCGGGGCCTTTTTTTAAAAAAAACTCATGTCATGCGAGGTCATCACAATCGAGAACGAATCACGGTCCTTTCGCTGGGTTTATGTGGTCGGCACGATATGGTGTAACTAACGCCATCCTCTTGGGATGGACGGAGGTCATCGTCATGACATCTGGTGTGAAGATACCCATCAACTATGCAGAGGCTGCTGCAACGCTCAAGACCCTGTTGAAGCTCTCCGGTTCCCCCGTCGCATTCCGGTTTGCAACCAGGAAGGAAGAGATCCCCGCCGGCATGGAGAGACTCGACAAGACAATCCGCCATTGTTCCATGGTCGGGCTTGCAAGAAACGAGAACAAGACCTTCTATGCCCTTGCCGAAAACCACGAGTGCAATGGCGGCGCCTGGTCGCTGGGTTTGAGAGAGATCACGGACTCCTTGAAGAGCGGTGACTTTTACTTCAAACTCGGTAAGTTCGAGAGTTCTGCTGCCTGCAAGCGGACGATCGACCGTGTCCCCCGCCTCGGTACCAAAGAGACCTATGCAACCCTCTACGCCCCGCTCGAGAGTACGCCGTTCGATCCGCAGGTCGTGGTCATTGTCGCCACCCCGTGGGCGATGCTCAAACTCTCTCAAAGCGTGCTCTTCCGCGTGGGGGGGAGGATCGAGGCAGCGTTCGCTGGTATCCAGTCGGTCTGCGCCGATGCCTGTGCCCAGACCTACTTGAACGGCAAGGTGAACTTCTCGATGGGGTGCGATGGATCGAGGAAGTTCTCCGGGATTGTTGATGGCGAGATGGTGATGGGGATCCCGGCCGAGATCCTGCCGGACCTTGTTGAGGCGCTCAGCGTGGTTGCCGCAGCCCCGGGTTCGAAGCCCGGCGCAAAATAATCTCTTTTTTTCTAAGGTTGCCACATTTTCGACACGATAGAGAATGTGCAAAAAAAAGGGAGCGAGTACTTGTATGATACTTGCAATCCCTCACCAGAACCTATCAGATCAGGCGGGTTGCTGTAACCCAGAATGTGATCGGAACGGCGATGATGAAGAGCAGCGAACACCCGAGGAACGCCCACTCCGTGTATTTCAAGGGTTTTCTTGATACGAATAGGTAACTCTCCCGGCCATAGCCCCGGCAGAGCATGCTGGTATAGACGCGTTCGCCCTGTTCGTAGGACCGGATGAACATGGTGCCGATGGTGTACCCGAGCTGGCGGAGCCGGTAGCGGTACGGGAGGTGGCGGTCGAAGGCATCGAAACATTTGGTCTTGAGCGACTCGTTGATCTTCCGGAGCATGTACCCGAAGACGAAGAGGTACCGGATCATCATCCCGAGAGCAAGGGCAAATTCTGCGGGAAGGCCCATCCGCGCCCCGCCTTCGAGAATATCCTGGATCTTTGTCGTGGACGAGAGCAGGATGATGAACGATATGCAGACCACGAACTTGACGAGCAGGATGAAGGCGAACTCGATGGACTGGGCATAGATGTTGATCCCGAAAGGCAGGCTCATCACCACGTCATACGTGGTGTAATACCGGTTCTTCAAGAAGATCTGGAAGAAGATGATCACCCCCCAGATCGGGATGATGGCTAGTGCCCGCCTTGCATAGACAAACGGCGATAAGCGGGTACATGCCCAGAGCAGGCCAAAGAAGAGAAAGAAGAGGGCCCCGACCGAGTAGATCATCGGGGAATACGGCACGGCAACCAGGGCAATGATCGCCGCAAATGCGATCACGATCTTGACCCGGGCATCGAGCCGGTGGACCGGGCTGTCTTTGTAGGCATCCCGTTCGATCTGGAAGAGTGTTTCGATCATGATCGTTTGCCAAAGGCGTGGAGGAGGGATTCCTCCGCTCCGGAATAAGTGTATGCCATGGATACCGCAACACCGTTATCCTGGAGGGCCTTGAGGAGTCGCGGGAGCACCGGGACATCCAGCCGCACGGATTTGAGCATATCCGGCTGGACGAAGATCTCGCTCGTTGTTCCGCTGGCAACAATCCGGCCCCGGTCCATCACGTAAATATAATCGGCAACTTCAGGAACGAGCGCAACATCGTGCGTGGAGAAGACGACGGTCATCCCGTATTTTGCCGAGAGCGAGTTGATGAACGTGCTGAGATCGGCAACTCCCCTGGGATCGAGACCTGCTGTTGGTTCATCGAGCACCAGCACCTCCGGCTCCATGGCAATGACCCCGGCGATCGCCACCCGTTTCTTCTCGCCGCCGCTCAAATGGTGGGGGACTCGCCTGGCAAGGTGTTCGATACCCACGATATGGAGCGCTTCGTGCACCCGGTGCTCGATGGTTTCAGCATCAAGGCCGAGATTGGTGGGACCAAACGCCACATCCTGCTCAACGGTGGGGGAGAAGATCTGGTCGTCGGGATTCTGGAAGACGATGCCCACGAACTTCCTTATCTCACGCTGGTTCTGTTTGGTGATGGGCTCTCCCCGGACGAGAACCGAACCGGAGGTCGGCTTGAAGATGCCGTTGAAGTGCTTGAAGAGCGTGCTCTTTCCTGCACCGTTCGATCCGATCACCGCGATGCGGGCGTTTCTCGGGACAATAAAATTGATGTGATCCAGGGCAGTGACGTTGCCGGGATAGACATAGCAGAGATCGCGGGTCTCGATGAGGTGCATTGGTATAGGAAATTAGGCAAAAAAAGGTAAAGTTCTATTGGTTTCACTTTGCAGGTTTACCGGCCCGTTTGATGCCATACGCAAGGCCGAGGACCACCAGGAAGGCAATGACGGTACCGGCAATGATCGCAACAAGGCCCCCGAGCGATCCCATCGCCTCTCCCAGTGAGTAATCCGGCATGGGTGACGAGTAGGCGAATCTCCCGGCGGTCTCCTCGTGGATCTCTGCATCGGCCGGTGTGTCCCCGGTGATGGTCTTCTGGCCCTGCACAACCAGTGCGGTGCTCTCAAGGCCATCGGGATCGCCGGATGCCATGAAGACTGCAACCCCGCCGATGATCAGTGCAACGAGAATCCCCGCGATGATGAATGTCCTGTTGTCCATCATGGTTGTCACACCCCCGCCGGGGTTTTGACCCCGTTATCCACCAGATCCGGGCGGGCGCTGGTGATCAGGTAGATTGCGGCAACCGTGACAACTCCTTCAATCACCCCGATGATTGCATGGTAGAGTCCCATGGCGATAAGTCCTTCGTTGAGGGGGAATGTGCCGGCATAATACATCTCAACAGCACAGGCCAGCGCCGGGATCAGGCAGGCGAGCCATGCCGCCACGAATGCCGAGACCGGCATGCTCTTCGTTACTCGCATGAGTCCCCTGAAGGAGTAGAACCCGACAAATCCCCCAATCACACCCATGTTGAGGATGTTGGCACCCATGGTCGTGATGCCGCCATCCCCGAAGAGAACTCCCTGCACGATGAGCACCAGGGTGAGGATGAAGATCGCAGCAAACGGCGATCCGAGGATGATCGCGGCTAGCGCTCCGCCAACAAGGTGCCCGCTGGTACCCATGGAGACCGGAAGGTTGAAGGACTGGAGGGCAAAGATGCCCGCTGCAAGGACCGCAACAAGCGGGAGCTTATCCTCGTTCATCTCGTTTTTGGCCCACCGCAGGGCCAGCGCTACAAAGACAAGGGCGATGATCCAGTAGATCGCGCCCTGCCACATGGGTATGAATGCGTCAGGAATATGCATGGTCACATCTCAACGATTATTACGATTGTAACAATTTGTAATACGCCAATAGTTAAAAAGATTGTTTTTTGAATATTTAATCTGACTATTTTTTTTGAATAGTAATAAAAATGGAGGGTACGCGCAGAGTACCTCATCATCCCTCCGTAATCCTCGCGTGAGATCTCTCAAACGAAGATCCCGAAAAAAAAGGGAATACTAGCGAAGGGTTATACTCCCGGGAGATCCTTCAAAGAAGATCTGCACCCCCGTTGGTATTCCGGGACAGGTCTCCTCTCATCCTCTCAAAAAGGTTTGAACCCGCGGGAACCTCACAGGAGTTTTGCGCCGGCGGTTGGCCCGGGCTTGCACTCGAAGACTTCCGTGATCTTCACGATGACCAGCGAGCGTGCGGGAAGTTCGGGCCTCTTCCGGTTAACGCTGGCCTTCATCTCCTCGTATTCGGGGCCGCTGTTCTTGATCGCGGTCACTCCCTTGATCTGGAAGCATCCCTTGATCTCCGGCCCCCAGATATAGATCGCAATCTTCGGGTTGATCCGCAGGTTGGAGAGGGTCTTGTTCATGAAGTTGTCCGTGATCCAGATGGTCTCATCGTCGTGGAGCTCGACCATCCCGAGGGGAATGACGTTCGGGGCTCCGTCCCTGGATGCCGTAGCCACCGGGAAGATCTTCATCCTGGCAAAGGCTTCCTTCATCTCTGCGTTCAGTTTCACCATGGTCACATCACCATTTCTCCCCATCGATGCTTGATATCATATACTTTTTGCCGGTCACTGGGCCTCAATGGACGACACGACGGTATTAGACACCCTGACCGGGAATTATCCCGTCTTCCATCGCTTCTCTTATCACCTGTTGCGTTCCATCTGTCTAGTGTGATGCGCGAACCACCGGTCAAGAAGGTGCTGTACTGGTGCGATGAGTGCAATGTGCCGCTGATCGCGAAGAGCTGCGCGTGCGGCCGGGAGGGGAGGGTGATTGACCTTCTCCAGCCCTACGAGCTCCGTCCCGCCCTGTCTGCAGACCGGGCACTGATCCAGCGGCTCGTGCAAGAGCAGTATGGCGACGTGCCCCTTGCGCAGATCCTTCTCCTGAATAAGACCGGTGGTGTTGACCGTGCGGACCTCGTGATCATGCACGGTGAACGCTTTGGCTGGCTCACCTTCGACCCGGTAGGCCGGAAGTTCGCGCTCGATATTACTCCCGAAGCACTCCCGTTCATCGTCCGCCATGCAACAAAGGGAGTGGTGGACCTTGACACCCACACGAATGCCCGCAGTGAGCAGGGTCGGATCGGCGGGAAACGGCTTCTTCTTACGCACCCCGTTCCTGACGGAACCGTGATCGTGAAATACAAGGCCCGGTACGGGACGGGCACCGTGAAGGACGGCTCGATCAAGGTAAAGGAACTCATTGCGGTGGAACCCCGCTCCCTTCCGGATCCCGGCTGGGATGTGGCAATCGAAAAGAACCGGTACCACTTGAAGAACCTTGAGCGGCATGCGATCCGGGCGATCAAGCACCACATAACAGACCGGCCAACCGCAAACGTCTCGTTCTCGGGGGGTAAGGACAGCACGGTGGTGCTCCACCTTGCAAGGAAGGCCGGCGTGACAAAGGCCTTCTTCATCGATACCGGCCTTGAATTTCCAGAGACCCTTGAGTTTGTCAAATCGCAGGGCGTTGAGATCTTCGGTGGGGCCGGGGATTTCTGGCAGGCCGTGGAGAAGGCTGGGCCACCGGGGAAAGACAACCGCTGGTGCTGCAAGTTCCAGAAACTGCGCCCGCTCAAACTCTACCTTGCGCAGATCGGCCCCTGCGTCACGATCCAGGGCAACCGGTGGTACGAGTCATGGAACCGGGCAAGCCTGGATGAGACGAGCCAGAACCCCAACAACCCGCTCCAGCTCAATGTCTCGCCCATCCGGAACTGGAGGGCGCTCGAGGTCTTTTTCTACCTCTGGTGGCAGAAGGTGGCAATGAACCCGCTCTACGAAGCGGGGATCGAGCGGATCGGCTGCTTTCTCTGCCCGGCCATGCTGGAGAGCGAGTACGAGCAGATCCGTCTGACCCATCCCGCGTATGCGAAACGCTGGGATGAGTTCGTGGAACGGTGGGCAGAGAAGAAAGGTTTGCCGGATGTCTTTTCACGCTGGGGTCTCTGGCGCTGGAAAGCGCTGCCGAAGAAGATGCAGGAGATCTGCCGGGCAAAAGGGATTGCCGTGACCGATGATCTCGCGCTGAAGGCAACCGCACCGGTAAAGAAGAACCATGAACCGGTTGATCGTGGGGGAGAAAGACCAATGAAGACACCAATACAGGAAACGACCGTGGAGAATCTTGATGTGCAGGAGATACGAAAAGACTTCCCGCTCCTCGCCGAGCTCGTCTACTTCGACAATGCAGCCACCAGCCTCTCTCCTGAACCCGTGATCCGGTCCTCTGTCGAGTTCGAGCACAATTACCGCGCAAACGTTGGCCGGGGTGTCCACCGCCTCACCCAGATCGCATCCCAGCGGTACTGGCACGCCCACGAGAAGGTGGCAGGATTCATCGGGGCAAAGGATGGCGTTACGGTCTTCACCAAGAGTACTACCGAATCGATCAACATGGTGGCGCGGGGATTCCCGTGGAAGGCCGGCGACCGTGTGCTCACGACCATTCTCGAACACCACTCCAACCTCCTGCCGTGGTATCACTTAAAAAGGCAGGGTGTCTCGGTCGATATCGCGAATATCCGAAATGACTACACCTTTGACCTTGCCGCATTTGAGGAGGCAATCACGGACAAGACGCGTCTCGTCGCGATCACCCACGCGTCGAATGTGCTGGGGGTGATCACACCGGTATGGGAGATCGCGCAGATCTGCCACAATCATGGTGCCCTCCTGCTGGTGGACATGGCCCAGACCATACCCCACATGCCGGTCGATGTCGCGGCTCTCGGGTGTGACTTTGCTGCCTTCTCGGGCCACAAGATGCTGGGACCCACCGGTACGGGGGTGCTCTGGATGAAGGAGCCGGTAATCGAACCGCTCCTGCTGGGTGGCGGGGCGGTGGAATCGGTGATGGGATCTGAGTATACGCTCACCGAAGGATACCAGCGGTACGAGGCCGGCACCGGGAACATTGCCGGGGGTATCGGGCTCGGTGTTGCCGTGGATTATCTCACCCGGCTTGGCATGGACCGCGTTAGTCAGCACGAGCAGGCTCTCACCACCCGGATCATCGATGGCCTGAAGAAGAACCCCCGGGTCAGGCTCTATGTGCCGGGTAACCCCGCCATGCGGGTGGGTGTAATCTCCTTTTCAGTTGGAGGCATGCACCCCCACGAGGTTGCCCAGCAGCTTGATGAGATGGCGGATATCATGGTGCGCTCCGGCCACCACTGCTGTATGCCCCTCATGGACCGGCTGGGCTTGCCGGAAGGGACCGTGCGGGTCAGCCTCGGGCTGTACAATACTCCCGAGGAAGTGGATCTCTTCCTTGCCACGATCGAAGAGATCACCCGGTAAGGCAGGATCGTATTTTTTTAGCATTGGGTAGTGCCAGCCCGGGTGATTTATCACGATTTATTATGGGGGAATCTCATACTACTGATCAGATAACCGGGCCACATGAGCCCTGCCCTGCGTGATTGTATGAAGAAACAACAGATCTCCAACCTCCTCTCCCTTGTCAGGGAGAGACGCCCGCTCGTCCACCACATCACGAACTACGTGACGGTCAATGACTGCGCCAACATCACGCTCTGCGCGGGTGGTGCGCCGGTAATGGCTGATGCAGCCGATGAAGTAGAGGAGATGGCCACAATAGCGAGCGCACTCGTCCTCAACATCGGCACCCTCAACCCGGTACAGGTTGAGGCCATGGAACTGGCCGGGAGCATGGCCAATGAACGGAAGATCCCGGTCATTCTCGATCCGGTGGGAGCCGGTGCCACGCAGTACCGGACAACGACCGTCCGGCGGCTGCTGGATACCCTTGATATCGCGATCCTCAAGGGAAATGCCGGTGAGATCGGGGTGCTTGCCGGGGCAAAAGCAACGGTGCGGGGTGTGGATTCCCACGGTCTCGCGGGGAATCCCGTGGCGATCGCACAGGAATATGCAGAAGCCGCGGGCCTCACGGTGGCCATCAGCGGGGCGACCGACATCATCACGGACGGGAAGCGTACCTTCCTCGTGGAGAACGGCCACCCGATGATGGAAAGCATCTCCGGCACCGGGTGCATGGCTGCATCCGTGACCGGTGTCTTTGCCGCGGAATCGAAGGATCCGGTCCTTGCCTCAACGGCAGCATTCGCCGCATTCGGTATTGCAGGGGAACGTGCGGCAGCCACGGCCCGCGGGCCGTTCAGTTTCAAGACCGCGCTCTTTGATGAACTCGCCTCACTGACGCCGGAAGACCTTGCCCGGGCAGCCCGTATCCAATCCTTGTAATTCCGACGTGTCCATGAACCTTGACCTGTATGTCATCACGGATGAGGGTCTCGCAGGAGGACTCCCGCATGCGGTGATTGCAGAGCGGGCGGTTGAGGGGGGTGCCGGCGTGATCCAGCTCAGGGACAAGACCTGTTCCCTGCGGGACCTTGTCCGGGCCGGCAGGGAGATCAATACGATCACCCGGCGCGCCAAGGCAACATTCCTCGTGAACGACCGGTTCGATGTGGCGCTTGCCTGCGGTGCGGATGGCGTTCACCTCGGGCAGGGTGACCTGCGCTGCGATACGGTCCGGCAGATCGCACCTGCGGGATTCGTCATCGGCGTCTCGGTTGGTTCGGTGGAGGAAGCAGAGGATGCAGAACAGGCTGGCGCGGATTACGTGGCCCTCAGCCCAGTTTTTTCCACAGGATCCAAAATGGATGCCGGACCGGGCCATGGTCTTGAGATGCTCCGGGCAATCTGTGATGCCGTCAGGATCCCGGTCATTGCCATCGGGGGCATCGGCCCGGATAATGCCGGCAGCGTCATCGATGCAGGAGCCGAGGGCGTTGCCGTCATATCTGCCGTGGTGTCGCAACCCGATATCACGGCAGCTGCACGGAGGCTTGCGGATATTGTTGCTGCCCGGAAGCAGGGCCTGAAGAGCCGTACGTAACCGTCATGCGGAAATCCGGTCTTCCTGAACTTCCGGGTTCAGGCCCGCTGGTTCGATCCGGTATGGAATCTGATTTATCCTCTAGCCCGCTTTCAGGGGAAGTGGCACGATCTTATGACAACCTATAAGAAATTTCCACAACCATCTTCAATCAGATATTTGAGTGCAGGTCTGATTGAGCTATGAAAACCATTTCACCCCAGCATACCCTCTGGCTTGCGATCACCGGCCTACTCACCGTGGGAATTGTCCTGGTATCCATATACTCGCTGAAAAGCGGATACTACAGCATCTTCCCGTTCTTCTACATCCTCCCTATCCTGCTCATCGCGTATTTTAGCCCGCGCTATGCCGTATATTTCACCATCCTGCTGGGATGGATGTTCCTTGGACTTGTCTTCCTGTACGGGCCGGCAGATATCCAGCTGTATGCATCCAGCATGGCATTTTTCTACGTCTTCGTCTCACTCGGTATCATTCTCGCCGCCTTCTCCGGTCAGGCCCTTCAGGAGCGGAAGTACCGCGAGATCTTTGAGACCTCACGGGCAGGTATCCTGACATTTGACCTTGAAACCCAGACGATCCTGACCATCAACAACGAAGCAGCGGGCATTCTGGGATCTTCAATAGAAGAACTGACCGGTCAGACATTTAACGAAATCTGGTTTGACCGCGAACAGGAGATGAGCTTTGTGAAGGTCCTTCGCCAGGAAGGGAAAATTTCAGAGATGGAACTTGCCCTGCGCAGGAAGGATCGTGCGATCATCTGGGTCCTGGTTGCGGCAGCTCTTACCCAGGGCGGGCTGATCGTCTGTTCGATCACCGATATCACGCAGAGCAAACGGACCAAGGATGAACTCATCGAATCCGAACTCCGGTACCGCACCCTCTTTGACGGTGCGAGCGATGCCATTATTCTTCACGACATCGATGGAAAGATCTTCGAGACCAATGTGATTGCGAGCCGGTATCTCGGGTATACCAAAAAGGAGCTCATGCACAAGTCCCTGTATGATCTTGCCGTTCAATCGGACACCCTGTTCCCGAAAGACGAGTTGAATCAGTTCCTTGCACGGGGGCATATCCTGTTTGCATCCGAACTGAAGATGAAGGATGGGGGCACCCTGCCGGTGGAGATCAGCAGCCGGATCACCGAGTATTTCGGGATGTCAGCGGTGATGAGTACTATCCGGGACATCTCCGAACGGAAAAAACAGTAACTCCCGTTTCCTGGTACGTAATGGTTGAGGCAATGCGATCTCTCTTTTCAGAATCATTTTTTAGAAATCGTCTCCATGGATGACCAGCACGGGTGAATCCGGAGAATAGTTGGTACGACCAGAATAGAAGAGAGCCGCCGGAGGGACTTGAACCCTCGACCTGCTGATTACGAATCAGCCGCTATACCGCTAAGCCACGGCGGCGCGATACCCCACAATATCGGCTTTTTGCGTTAATAAAAATATGGGAAGAGCCTGCTCATGAATACCCGGAGAGTGATGTGACATTCTGGGGAGCCTGGTGGTCTTTTGGAGCAATGGTCCCGAACTTCCCTTCGTAATCGGCCACGGACTTGGTGAGAACCGCAAGGAGGTTCTTTGCATGGGAGGGCGTGATAGAGACGATAGCCTTGGCCCGGGCCTGGTTCACCTGCGGAAGCTGGTGGAGGAACATGAAGGTGAATTCGTCATCTTTGTAGGCGATCTGGATCATGTTGCTGTACACCGGGTCAAGGGTAGGGGGGATATTGACAGATATTTCCTGCGATGACATACTGATTCGTTTGTGCCTGATGGTATGAAAAGATGGTTGTGGGAACCGCATGGAAGAACCGATTGAAAATCTCATCCGTGAAGAGATGATGTCCCGGATACCGGTAAGTATAATCAGGGTAGATCTCCTACGCTAGAGCGAAGAACAATGACGTCGCCGGCTCAAAAGAAGCATGTCCCAATCTCGGATCTGGTGCGGGTTCATGCCTGCCCGGTACGGTTTTACTTTGAACAGCACAATTCTTACACCGAGTCTGATCGCTACGCGGTCTGCAAACAGCTCTCGTATCATCTGGGAAGATCGCTGGATGCAGATGGTATCTGGGGGGAGATTCTCGCGGTCCATCCAACTATGGATCCCGCACTCCGCGATCTTCTTGGTATCTGCATAGCAGCCTGCAATAAAACCGCATGGAAATCCGCTTCTCAGACGGATGTGCGGGTTGCATCGGATACATTTGGTATGACTGGAATGATCGACCGGGTCTTTGATGACGGGTCTTTTTCAATCGTAAGGGCATCGGGTGCTATGCCGTTTGGCACCTATGCAGCCGACCGGTTGCGGATTGCTGCCATCGCGTTCTGCCTCGATGAGATGACGGGTGAGGAAACCCCCGGGGGGCATGTGGAGTACATTCCTGATGGTGTTTCCCGGTTCCACGAGATCCAGCCGCGGGACAGGCGGCAGGTCATTGCAGCCCTCAAGAAGATACGGGAGATCCATGCTGGTGAAATACCAAAACACCCCCTGAATGCCCCCTGTAACCGGTGTATGTATAAAGAGAAATGTGAGAGCAGTGTCGGGCGGAGGCTCTCCGAGCTGCTCTGATTGGATCTGTTTGTAATGAGGTGCTCTGGCTGCTTCTCATCTTAACGCGGTCTCTTAATTTTAAGATCGCAAGCGATAGCGAAAATGCCAGACAATCGGATCAACTCTTTTTTTTACGGGAGAATACGGCCGACAAAATTCTTGTACCCGCGTGACTCCCCTCCCACGGGAAGTAATTGGTTCTGGATTCAGGGCCGCTCTACTGGCCTATAAGAACCCTGCATGTTTTTTTCTCTATCTTCTCACATGATGAACAACGCCCGTGATGATGTACATCCTGTCATATTGTACCGGGAACCTGTGGTACTAACACTTTCACCACGCCCGTCCCGTTCCCTTATATCCTGCTTTCTGCAACCGTCTTGATCCTCACAGAATGGATGTGAAGCAGATGATGACAGCACGCATCGAGAGTGGAACCCCGGAAGGAGATGCACTGGGATTCAGCGAAGATCTCTTCTCCGGCTGGCTGGAGATGGAGGCAGACAACCGGCTTATCCTCCACTACATCATCTCTAGGTACAAAAACGAGGGCAACACGCAGTTTTTGATCCGGCACTGGCTCAACAAGGGATATGATGTACGGGTTGTCATGCCCCGGCCCATCATGCAGCATATTCTTGAAAAATTCCACTTTATGTCAACATTCGCGCGGTTCCCGGATCACTATGAAGGGGCTGTTGAAGTGTGGTACAATCCGTGTTTTTCACAATGTGGGGACCATATATGTCATAAGGGAAGAACGCAAGTATCGGTGGAATCCGCCCAATCTACGTCAGGGTGAACGGGTGTTCTCTCGTGAAATGTGAGATTGAAGGGTTTTATAAAATGTCACGGACAAATGAGTACTAACGTATTACAAAGAGTGATTTGACCCGGATTGGTCAATTTTGGTGAAGATATGGTACAATTTGATCTCAAGAGTCCCGGTAGACTGGCTATAGCCACCTGTGTCGGATTATTTGCTTTGTTCGCACTCATTCTCCGCCTGATGCCCCTGTTCACGACACCCACAACAGATATTATGAACATGGTGGCGATGGACGATCCCTTTTACAATCTCCGTCAGGTTGAACTGATAATCTCCCAGTTCCCCGGGTATGCCTGGTTCGATCCGATGACGCTGTACCCGACCGGGAGTACGATCTACTGGGGCCCTCTGTTTCCCGCCCTCATTGCACTGGGTTGCCTTATTGTCGGAGCAACCACCCGTCCTGAGATCATATCCGTAGCCCTCCTGGCAACTCCCATCATGGCGGCAGCCACCGTTGTTGTCATGTATTATGTGGGGAAAGTATTCGGAGACTGGAAGACCGGGCTGCTGGCATCAGGATTCACTGCAATCATCTGCGGGCAGTTCTTCACGGTCTCGTTTTACGGGTATATCGATCACCATATTGCAGAAGTCCTCTTCTCCACGATCTTCTGCCTGATGTATAGTTATGCAATTGTCTCGGAAAAAGACAAGTTGATCGATGTAAGGGTTTTTTCCAGTTATCAAAAAACGGGAATTCTGGGGCTCCTGTCTGGACTCGCGTACCTGATTGGTCTCCTTGTCATGCCCACGATGATCCTCTTTGCCATGATCGTGGCGCTCTTTACCCTTATTCAGTTTATTATTGATTTCTACCGGGATCGTTCCAGTGACTATCTCCTTATCATCAATGCCGTGACGTTTCTGGTTGCAAGTGTCGGTCTTCTGGCATTTGGCCTGAAACACACCGGAATCGGTTTATCGGTATATTCTCTGGGACATATCATCTCATATCTGGGGATCATCGGGGGAACCAGTATCCTGTATCTGCTCCAGCGATACCTTTGGAAAAAGGCGAAGTACTATTATCCAATCATTCTCGCAGGGGCCGCGATTCTCGTCACGCTTATCCTGAATATTGTATTCCCGCAACTGTACGATCTGTTCATCAATTCATTGTATGCATTCTTTGGACAACAGCCGATAACAGATACAGTGCAGGAAGCCCGCGGATGGTCCGGAGAACATGCATGGCAGTCCTTCAACTACGGGCTCATCCTGTTCGGGGGAGGAATTCTGGTCCTCATCTACCGTAACCTCCGTGAGGAACATCCTCACCAGGTCTTTGCCCTTGTCTGGTCACTGGTTATGCTCTTCGCTACATGGCAGCATATCCGGTACGAATATTACTTTGCCATCAACATCGCTCTCCTGTCTGGTATATGTGTAGGATTTGCGGGTGAACCGGTTTGGTTGTACCTTAAAAGGAAAATTCCCGGAATTCATACGGTCATGGACAATCCCGCGAAATCAGTGGACCGTGAATCGGGGGATTCTCCAAGAAAGAAAGCCGCAAAAAAACAGAGTAAACTGGATAATGGATCCGGTTCTGCAAACCTCCCTTCAAATATTCTTGCGGCAGCTGTCTGCGTTCTTGCGGTGCTCTTTGTGTACACCTCTGTTACCTATACGTACTCGATGGTTTCCGGTTCAGGCTACCAGTTGAATTCTGACTGGAAGGAGTCGCTTGAATGGATGGGCACCAGCACTCCCGATATTGGCGTGGACTATTACAAGATCTACGCCCCCGAAACATTCACGTACCCGAATCAGTCCTATGGCGTTATGTCCTGGTGGGACTACGGTCATATGATCACATATATCGCCAAACGTATCCCCAATGCCAACCCGTTCCAGCAGGGCGTAGCTGGGGATTATGGTGCTGCAGCGTTTTTTGTGGCAATCTCGGAAGATACGGCCAATAACATCCTTGATCAGGTAGGGACCCGGTACGTTGTTACCGATATCATGATGGATGATGCCATATCCGGCAAATTCCATGCAATGGCTACCTGGTATAACAGTTCGGCTGGTCTTACCCCCTTTGCAGAGACATTCCTTGTTCCGGGCCAGCAGCAATCTTCGCAGTATAGCGTTGCGGTGTTCATCCAGCCGGCCTACTTCCAGACGATGGTGGCACGCCTTCACACCTTTGACGGGTCCATGACAACTCCCTCAGAGGTGCTGTATATCGAATATGCCGATCCCGCGGTATCGGGATACTCGCTGCCTTTTGTTGTAAATGGCGGTACGCTGAATGCAGGTGAGGCACTGGAAAAAACATCACAATATAATGCCGGTGCCAAAGCGGGGTATCATGCCGGGCTCTTCAGCAGCAGTCTTGTGGCACCGACAAACACTGTCCCGGCACTCCGTCATTACCGCCTCGTCCATGAATCACCCTCAAATGCATTCAATTCTGACGTGGTCGATGTCAAATATGTGAAGGTATTTGAATATGTCAAGGGAGCCCATATCAGGGGTACGGGAATTATCAGTGTTCCGGTAGTGACCAATACCGGCCGTCACTTCACCTACACTCAGGAAAGCCTGAATGGGGAGTTTATTGTTCCCTATTCAACTAGCGGGAATCCCTATGATGTGAAAACAGGCGGTCTGTACCGTATCGAGGGAAGCAGTGAGACCTTTGAGGTGCCTGAATCTGCAATAATGGCAGGTTCATCCATCAATTGACTTTTTGTGTAATCATTGATTCATCAACGATTTTGAGACGATATACTCTCCATGGGCTTCGCGGGTGGTTCCGACAATGAGCCAGAATTCATCGCCGTGCTTCTCGCATACCCCGCAGGCCTCGATCGTCTCCGTGGCAAGAGCCTGGCCGCTGTAGGTGTGTGTGAAGGAGAGGACCCTGCTCACCTTCTCATGCTCTACCTGATAGATGGCAGGATTGTCAAACGCAAGGGAGGCATTGGTCACTTTTGCCTCAATTGTCATCATTCCCTGAACTTCTCCTCTCCCGGAGGGCGTGTTCCGGATCTCGTCATATGAACGAGTATAGAGGATATCGAAGTAGGTTCCATCGATCTGTCCCCGGTTCCACTTCCGGTGTTCGTGAAGAACGAAGGTATCGTAAGAGATATCAGGCTTACGCTTATCGTAGACTTTGAGCCACATCTCTTCCGATAAACCCTCTATCCTGCCATCACGGATTCCCTGCCTGACCAGTGCCTGCGCAGCAAACCAGTGTTTTCCGTAGACCACCATGTCGATGTCAGAACTCTCGTTTGCGAGCCCGCAAAGGAGCGAACCGGTACAACCAATCGCCCCGGGTGGCTGATTGAAGAGACTGACCAGCTTCCGTACCCGGGAATTTTCTGTGATAATCCGGCCTATCTCACGGTCCGGTTTGAGGATACGTTTCACATCCTTATGGGGAATCCGGTGAAGAAGACCTGCGTAGGCCGGTTTTTTGCGGGCAATCAGGTCATATGCATCATCAAAATCGTACTTGGTATAGCGGCGACCTGACGGGTTGACACGTTCGCCATGATCGTCAGGCACATAGCGGAGGACGCATCCAATCCGGTCATTATTATCATAGGTGGAGACCGCGTACAGCCAGCCGTCCTTATCCTCGATAAAATCCCGGAGGCGAAGAACCATATCATGCACCCTGGCATTCACGCAGGAATCGTGCAACCCGTTCGAGGTCGGCCCCGGGACGCAGGATCTGTTTTGTGGTAAGATCCAAGACCGTGCTTGGTGTACCGGGTAAGCGTCCGCCGTCAATCAGGAAATCCCGCGGGATCGTACATTCTTCAGGAGTAACCGGGTCTTTTGCCCCATGAAGGTTCGCACTTGTGGCCGTTATAGGGGTATCAAATTCGGTGATGAGCCTGAGCGCAAGGGGGTTTGCGGGTATGCGGATGCCGATCAATCCGGTGCCCCCGGTAAGGATGGGGGGGATACAGTTCCGGGCAGGAAGAACAACCGTCACCGGTCCCGGGAGGAATCTCTCAAAAAACGTATCCATCCAGGGTTTGGTATGGGAAACCGCATTGAGCATGTCGATATCGGCAACTGCAATCGAGACCGGCATGGCAAGAGGCCTTTTCTTGGCTTCAAATACCTTCAGGATCGCTTCATCGGAGAATGCATCTGCCCCCAGACCATATACCGTTTCGGTGGGATAGATGACGATCCCGTCACGCATAAGAATTGAGACGGCCCTTGCGATACTATCCATTCAGAATTCCTGGCCGCGAACACGGTTGATATCGAAAACTGCCTTGCTGCTCACCTGCATCACCGCAAAAACCCCTGCCTGGATGGGGTCGGTGACCACCAAATCTGCATGGGCGGGGACCGTTCCCGCCATCTTGAGGGCGATGACCGGAATTCCTGCCTCCCTGACCCGGTCAACCGCATTCGAGATCTCTCCTCCCATGATCGACCCGGCGAGCACAAGGATCGAAGCACGGGGCAGGCGGGCAACCGCATCCACGGCAAGGGCAAGGGTACGTTCTCCGACCAGAGGTATCGTATCAACAGAGATACGTTCGCCACGGATGTTATGCCGGTCAGCTTCATTGACTGCACCAAGGGCAACCTGTGCAACCTGGGCCCCGCCCCCGATGATGATCACCCGCGACCCGAAGATATGCCCGAATGGCTGGTAGGTTTTGACATCCCTGACCGAAGGGATCGCATTCAGGTCCCTGATAAGGCTCTCATTGTTTCCGGTCTCAGAATCATATTCAAAATAGAGTTCAGCCATACCGCAGTAGGGGCCGGAGTCGAATACTTCCTGGTTGACCATGACAATATTGGCCTCATGATCCGCGACTACCGTCGTAATATCCCGAAGAGCTCCCCTCCGGTTCTCTGCTATAATTCGTATTGCAGATCGCTCAGGTGTTGGGTCGGTCATTCCAATGCGATAACCGGGGATCGAACCCGGGTTAGAAGCTTGGGAAGCTCCTGTCCTACCGCTAGACTATTATCGCACACGTGTTGTGTTGCTCTCTAATATTGCGCGATTTTCACATAAATATATCCCGTCTGGCCCGGGTATTGGTTCAACATTATTAAGTGTCCGAAAGAATGTACTCATACGTGAATTGTAGTAACCGCATGAGTATCTCTCTGCGGTTGCGAGAATCCCCTTTCCCTCCCCAGAAATACGGATGATGCCTTATGAACTCACAACTCCGGAATGCTCTCCCGCTCATAGTCCTGTGTCTTCTGACCCTGGTATGCTTCACGCCGGTTATGGCTGCCACCGGTGATGCGGTCACCGTACTGTATCAGAACTCCTTCTCGTCAGATCCCAAGTGGACCACGATCTGTTCAAGTTATTATTACTGGGATCCTGGTGCACAGGTCTACCATTTCTCGATCGAACCGTCAACCAAATGTTATGCATATACACCTGTTTCGAAGTACGAGAAAGGGCCATTTACCCTCGAATATGATCTGATCCTGAATCACGTTGATGAAGGGACGACATTCCGTCTTGGTTTCTCCGGCTCAGAGATGGATCCGGAGTCCGGTCCTAACGTTCTGACAAAGTTCACGAATGCAAAATATGGTCAGATCATGTGGCTTCGCCTTGTCACCCCGGGAAACAAGATGGTTGAGGTCAACAGCAAATCGGGAGATACCCAGTCCAGTGGCGATATCGCCTATAAAGGATCGACGGCGAATTATGAACTCAACAAGACCTACCATGTCACGGTCAATTATAATGAGGGTCAGCGCATCCTTACGATGAAGGTGAATGAGAAGACCAGCGGGAAGGAGATCTGGGGATATTATGTGAATACCCTTGAAGATCTCCGTGGAATGAACCGGATTTACCTTGGCGCCATCGGCGATTATAGTATGATGAACCGCTATGCAACCGGGTACATCGATAATTTGCGCATCACCGTTCCCGTTGACGGTACTGTTGCACCGACAAATCCCACAACTGCCGTTACCACTCTTCCTGCGGTTACCGTACCCACAAGCAAGAAAAATACCCCGGTTGCCACACGCACCTCTGCGGAAATCCCCTCGCCAGTGTCCACTCAGGAATCCCCACTGTCCGGATCCACCACTATCCTCGCATTAGGTGCAACTTGTCTGTGTTGCGCACTCCTTTCCCGAAAACGGAACTGATCTGAAATAGAACATATCCTTTTTAGCCTATCGAACTATCGAGTGAGCAATTCCCCCATGAGGAATTTTATGTTCGTTGTTGTGTGAATGAGGCCCGATTGCATTCAGGTATCGCATCAACGCTCTTATGATTTCCAGATTATTGGGAAGCCCATCTGTGTCGGGGGGATATCTGACGGGAGAGAATTGAATCATCGTTGTCAGAGGATCCATTGGTAATAGTCATACATCCCCCTCATCAATCGGATAAGAAATACTCGCTAAAGTCAATACACCTGCCACACTCGGAAGGGTTCGTATCAAAAGCCGTTGACGGGGTTATCATGAATGCTTACGAGAACTGACCTGTGCAAGACCCCTCAGAGCGATGATGGCATTCATTATGCTGGCTCTCCTGTTTCCGGGTATGCTGTTATATCCCGAATCAGGCCCGGATATCATCTGATTATCCTGTTTATGTCACATCCACTTATCTACCAAGAGTGCTCTTTGTTGGTACCTGTAACCGCAAGGTTATATCGTATAACCTTACGGTTGAACTCTGGGGGAGGAAATATAAACCGCCATGCCCTTATCTTCTCATAATGATCAGGAATAATGCGGAATTACCATAAATTCCCTGGTGGAGCGCAATGGATTCCTCGGATAAGTCTCCCACAATAATTATTCATGAAGATACCGATTCGCTTGAAGAGTTATCGGAATACCTTGACGTACTTTCGAGCAGTGCCCGGCTCCGGATTCTGAAGTACCTTGAGAAGAAACCCCGGGACGCACGGTCCATCTCACGGGAGATCGAAACAAGTTATGAAAATACAAAGAAGCATCTGGACCGACTTTTGAGTATCGGGGTAATAAAAAAAGATGCCGGTCTTGGTGCACCGACCTCAAAAGGGATACACCCTGTCTGGGAATATTCCCTTGTCCCGGGGGGTCTTGAAGCAATTATCAGGAATCTCGGGCTCTTCTCCAATGCCCGGTTCCAGGTTGTCGGGAGCGAGATCTCCCAGCGCCTCGATGAGGTGAAAGGAACTCTCTCCAAGGAAGTCTTGGGAAATGTCCCCGCAGCTATCGTGTTGGGTGGACCGGATGACGGGAAGGTCTTCCTGCTCAGGACCGATCGAATCAGTATCGGCAGGATAGATCCTGAGAATCCCGGATCGTTCCGTCCGGATCAGGATGTCGTCCTCTCTGATGAGTATACCGCAGTAACCCGGATCTCACGCCCTCATGGACGGTTCCTTCAGGAGAAAGGAACCTGGTACATTGAAGATTGTGGAAGTACCGGGGGATCCCAGCTGAACAGCCGGAAGCTTGAGAAGAATGACCGTACTGAAGTTCACGATGGCGATTTGGTTGAACTCGCAAAGGGAATCTCCGGTGTCCGGCTTCTCATGATCATCCCCGGTACCCGATAATTTATGATACGTCTGTAGTGGGTGGTACCGGATGTCGTATAGGTCTTTGGATGAGTGCCGGAATCTGCAAATAGTATGTCTCGTGTGTTTCCCATGATTCCGCTGCATCGTTTTTCAGTAATCCTGGCAGCACTTATCCTCTGTTGTGCAGTTCTGTGCCTGCCGGTTTCCGCGGCTGAACATTCCGTTGCACCCACCGGTGCTGAGTTCTCCAGCATCAAGGATGCCATCGACTGGTCGATCGGGGGGGACACGATCCGCGTGGAGAGCGGAACCTACACGGAGAACCTCAAACTTGACAAGAAACTGGTTCTTATCGGTATTGATACCGGTAGAGGAGCCCCGGTCATTGCGCCCTCGAAGGCCGGCAATGTGGTGGAGATCCATGCTGACGGCTGCACGGTTCAGGGTTTTACCATCCAGAACAGTGCCACCGCAAGCGGGATTCAGGTGAGTTCGCACAGCAATACAATCCGGCAGAACACTGTACGGAATAATATAGCCGGAATCACCCTCGTATCCGCTGACAAGAATACCATTCTGAATAATGTGATCTCTGATAACACCCGGGTTGGGCTTGCTCTCGAATCTGCCAGTGTCAGCCAGATTGACGGAAATACCCTGCAGGACAATGCCATTGGTATAACCCTTGACGCCAGCTCACGATCCAATGCCATCTCGCGTAACCTGTTTGAGAATACCCGGAATGTCGTCTCGAAGAGTCCCAGTTCCTTGTGGAGCACGGCAGCCACCTTCCGGTATACCTATCTCGGGAAGTCATTCCAGAGCCGTCTGGGCAATCACTGGAGCGATTACAAGGGTCAGGATACCGACGGGAATGGAATTGGCGACACTCCCTATGTGACAAACCTCAACACCGGCACAAGCGGGGAGTCTGTCACTTCGTATGATAATGATGGGTATCCCCTGATGGATCCCCTTGTGTATTATTCCGGCACGAGTCCGGTCACATCGACCGCAAGCAGTACTCCCGTCACGACACAATCTCAGAGCAACCCTCAGTCGGATAAACCCACAGGGTCCCCGAGTATTGTCCCGACAAATACTTTCCTCGTAGTCAATCCCGCCCTTTCGGGGCAGGACAATCGGACTCCCCCATCATTTCCTCCGCTAGCCATAATCCTCATTATCATTGGTTTGGTACTGGCTGGTATCGGCCTCTATCTGTTTGGAAGGGCACGTACAGAAACCGAATCTTCCCTCCCCTCCCCCATAACGGGTGTTACGCGTGCGGCTTCAGCGCTGAAAACTGCCGTAGAACGGACCTGGGCACTGGTCACGGTCCCGGTATTCGGCACGAAAGCGGGATCCGCAGAAGAGACGCTGGCATCCTCCATGCCGGCAGCGACCGACCAGAAGAATTATTTTCCCCGTGAACTGGAGAACAAATATACAGATATCTCGTTTATTGGGAGAGGGGGTATTGCCTGGGTCTTCTCTGCCATCCGCAAAACGGACGGGGTGCATGTTGCAGTCAAGATCCCCATCAGTTTTGATGAAGTGACCGGGAAGTGTTTCCTCAACGAGATTGCCGCGTGGGAGACCCTGCGCCATCCCAATATTGTTGAGGTATGTGCTGTGAATATCCTGCCGGTTCCCTATGTGGAGATGGAATTTGTTCCCAGTGCCCTTGAGGCCATCGAAAAACCGATTCCCGTCTGGAAAGCCGTACATCTGATCACTGGTGTGGCAGACGGCCTCAGGTACGCCCATGAACATGGGTTCATTCACCGGGATATCAAACCGCATAACATCCTCCTGACCGAGGAATACGTGCCCAAGATCACCGATTGGGGAATGAGCAAGGTGCTTGCGGCGGATGTGAAAAAATCCAGTGTTGCAGGGTTCTCTCTCTCCTATGCGGCCCCGGAGCAGGTCTCCCCCTCGGAATTCGGGAGAACCGATGAACGGACTGATATCTACCAGCTCGGTGTGGTCTTCTATGAACTTGTCACCGGTTCCATTCCCTTTGGCGGGGAGAGCATCGTGGCAGTTGGCAATGCAATCTTAAGGGACGCTCCCACCCCCCCATCAGAGTATAATCCGGATGCAGAAGCCGTGGAAAAGATCATTCTCAAATGTCTTGAGAAAGATCCGTCCCAACGGTTCCAGTCGGCTGTCGAGTTCCTTGAAGCGCTTCGTGGGTACCTGGATGAGGACGATTCATGACACTATCCAATATGGCAGATCAATCCTCGGGGAAGCGGTATGAACCCGCTACCTGCGGGCATTGCGGCGGAGAATGCTGCCTGTACTGCAACAAGACCGGCACGGTACTGGTAACCGCTCCTAAAAAACCCTGCAAACATTGCGAGGGGGTGGGTTGTATCTACTGCGGGTTTACCGGCTGGACCGCCCCGAAAGGAAAATACGACTGATCCTCAGCGGAATGCGCCCTCGATCCTGCGGGGGATTACACACTCCTCAAATCGTTTGGCAAAATACCGGTCGGTCATACCTGCGATAAAATCACGTACGAGTTCAGGGTTTGTCGCAGATTCAAGATACCGGGGACTTGTCCAGCCCGTGGCAAGAAAGTCACTCACGATCTTTGCATTGTTATTTCCGTTCTCAAGATCTTCAAGACAGGATGAGAAGAGTGTCTCGTACATCCGCTCGATCTTTGCACGTTCAGAGATCAGTTTCGGGTTGTTATAGATCATTTCACGGGAAAATGTGCGCATTGCGATCAGCGCTCGTTCAACATCCCTGCTGTACGCAATGAATCCTTCCGTCTCGGTCTCGCTGTTCTCCAGCAGATCATAGATCAGGGTGTTGATGATCTCGGCATTGGTAGTACCAAGCACGTCCCGGGATGGCACAGGTACCTGTGTCTCTTCAGAAATGAGCCCGATATCCCGTGCATCCTGCAGATCCCTTCCGATGTAGGCGATCGTGTCTGCAAACTTGACAACGCAGCCTTCCAGTGTCATGGGGGCGGCTGAACCCATTCCCTCTGCAGTATCCTGCACTTTTTGATCAAATGAGTCCCAGTCCCGGAAAGGTTCGGGAGCAATCCGGAGATCGTCAGCCTCACCGTTGTGACAAAGAATGCCATCGAGTACCTGCATAGTCAGGTCGCAGTCCTCGATCTGGTCAAGGAATCGGACGCTCTGGACATTATGGGAGAACCTCCCGATGCCGTGCTTCTGGCAGAGTGCCGAGAGGCAGGTCTCGCCAAAATGCCCGTAGGGGATATGGCCGATGTCGTGGCCAAGGGCGATGGACTCGATGAGGTCTTCGTTGAGGCGCAGGGATCGTCCGATAGTCCGAGCGATCTTTGAGACCAGCTGGACATGGATGACGCGGTGGGTGATGTGATCGTTTTCCACGAGATAGAAGACCTGGGTCTTGTCGATATACCGGGTGTACGCCCGGGTGTGGATGATCCGGTCGGCATCCCGTGAATAGGGTGTCCGGATGTCCTCGGCTTTCCGGTTGTGGCGTCGTACTGCTTTCGCACTGGTTGCTGCGAGCGGGGAGAAAAGTTCCTCACTCCGCAGGGTCTGGGTGTGGATCCGGGATGCGAGATCGGTATCCGGTTCCCGTCTCCGCGCCGGTCGTTTCATGGATGCTGTTTAGGCCGGATAAGGTGATAATTCTGACGAAAAGAGGAATGGGGGGGATTTTCAAGAATTGTGCAGGTTATCTGCCGTAAGTAACATACGCCTCGCCATATTGAACAACATGGCCCTGCAAAGCGGCAACAAACTGCTCTTTTGTCGCCCCTCCCCCAAGCTCAAGTTCGGCATCAAGCCCGTAGACCTTGAAGAAATACCGGTGGGTCTGCCCTTTGGGGGGACAGGGCCCTGAATATCCGATCGTGCCGTAACTGTTGATGCCCTGAACCGCCCTAATCGGGAATTTCACTTCCTTATCCTTGGGGATATTCTCTGGTATCAGTTTGGCCAGTTCCATATTCCATGCGATCCAGTGGACAAATCCCCCGCCATTAACTGAATCCGGGTCATTCACAAGGATTGCAAGGCATTTTGTCGTTTTTGTATTGACGCCCCCGACATCGATCTTCGGGGAGCGGTTATCCCCATCGCAGGTATAGTCACTGGGAAGTATCCCCACGACAATCTTGATCTGAAGTGCTTCCATTGGTCTAAGTCTCCACTAATGGGATAACGAACGGGCGGGATAATAAAACTACCGGTTACGGCAGGTTGACTATTGGGGCGGAGGAGGTATCCCTTCTGCACCAATATCGTATCTTTATTGTCTTTCGCGCACTATTGTTAGGATTGCAAACGGATCCCAGGAGTCAATCCATGGCAACGAAAAATACCTCGAAGAAAAATAAGACCGCGGATGAGGAATGCCAGAACGAATGTTCCAGTTGTGCAACGGCATCCTCCTGCAGTTCGGCAAAGAAGGGACCGTCAGGTCTCCCCCCCAAAGCAGAGATGGATGTCAAGCACGTGATCATGGTGCTCTCCGGCAAAGGTGGTGTCGGGAAATCGACCGTCTCTGTCAATCTTGCTTATGCGCTCTCCAACCATGGCAAGAAGGTTGGCCTTCTCGATCTCGATATGCACGGCCCCAACATCCCCAAGATGCTGGGAATCGAGGAGCACAAACTCGCGATGATGGATAATAAGATCGACCCCGTCCATGTCACCGGGATGCTTTCAGTGATCTCGATGGCCTTCCTCCTGCCTGACACAACCACGCCCATCATCTGGCGCGGTCCGATGAAGATGGCAGCAATCCAGCAGTTCCTTTCCGATGTCAACTGGGGGTCGCTCGATTATCTGGTCGTTGATCTTCCCCCGGGAACCGGTGATGAAGCCCTGACCATTGCCCAGCTTGCCCCCAATGTCCGTGGTGCCGTGATCGTCACCACTCCCCAGGAGGTTGCAACGCTGGATGCCGTGAAATCAGCCAAGTTCATCGAGAAACTGGGGCTTCCGGTTATCGGCGTGGTAGAGAACATGAGCGGGATGATCTGCCCCCACTGCGGAGAAGAGATCGACCTCTTCGGCAAGGGTGGCGGCAAGAAGATTGCCGAGGATCTCAAGGTCCCGTTCCTCGGTGCCATACCTCTCGATATCGAGATGCGGAAGGCCGGGGATGAAGGCCGCCCGTTCATCATCCGGCGGGCGGATAGTCCCACGTGGAAGAGCGTGGACGCGGTCATGGAATCGCTGATCAGGGTTGTTGAGGGATAACCCATGGACTACCTGCGGATTCTTACCGGAAAGGAGAAACCTCTCCCGATTTACACGGGCATTGTTGCCGCTCTTGAGAACCCGCTTGTATTTCCCGATCTGCTTGAGCCCCTCTACCGGGAAGCTATGAACCTGGATGACGAGACGCTCGATCACTTCCGGTTCTCGCTGATGCGGCTCCAGCTCTATGCGGATATCCACCGGAATGAGGATCTGGAGCAGGCAATGACCATGAAATTTGTTGCGCAGGTGCTGGAAAAAGTGGTCTTTGGGTCGCTCATCATGGAACCGGCCGAACCCGCTGCGGACTGATAACTCCCCCCAAAACTACTCTGACCACTACGTTTTTATCGGTGTAAATGTGCACTGGTGATACCCTTATGTGCACCCCCGCCTAATACTGATCAATCAACTGCCTGAACGGTTCCGGCCGGTATTCAGGCATCGTTTGTGACCGGAACAATCATCCGGTTTCCTTATGGAGAATTTATGACGTCACGCATGCAATCCCCGCACACCACCTGTCCGGGATGCCAGGAAGAGGTATTTCTTGACGAGTTAGTCGGAGGCAAATGCCCCCTGTGTGGCTGCACGCTTGAGGATTTTGAAGAGTCGTTCGGGGAATATGATGGTGTCCTTGACCGTTCCGATCTCTCGTGGCTGGTCTTCAATTACTTTGTCTTCAAGAAATTCGTGGATCTTGGCGTGCCACCGTACCAGATCATGGAGTTTGTGGCCACCTACGGGCAGAATGTGGAAAAACCTCCTGAAGAGTGGGAGCGAATGGAGTTCGTACTTGAGATCCCCATGAAACCCTGGGACCGGATCCTCCCGAAATACTGCCTGAAATGCCACCGCTGGTTCCTGCATGGCGGAAAAAAACAGATCCGGGGCGATATGCGCAAGACCTCACTTGCCGTTGAGTTCATCTGCGACCGGTGCTGAGTGCCGTATCTCCCTTTTTTTTAATGCACATATTCCAGTGATGTAACATTCCCTGTCTGGATATCAACCCATCCGATTCCTGCCCCAAGCGAGGGATCCGCACGAATCGCGGCATCGTCGAAAACAACCTTCCATTCCAGAGAAACGCTGCCGGGACGCTGGCTGGTACCGGGAATATGCTGGTTGTTCCACCGCACCTGGGAAGAGATGATACGAATGCTCTCCACGCTCGTGGGGAACCGGTCCTTAGCCGCTTCCATGACCGCAAAGATCGCCTCGCGCTGCATAGCGGTTCGATCCCCCGATGGGGAAAATGCGAAGTCGGGCGTTGTCCACACGCGGTCATACCCAATCACGGTGCCGGTCTCGGCATCCACTGCAACGGTAATGCCATCCGTATCCACCGGATGATCGAGATACCGGCGTTCAAATGAGAAGACAAAGTCCCCTGCTGCGGGGACGGATGGTGTTCCCCAGCTTTCATACCTGCTTGACGTGAGGTTGAGGGGGAGGTCCGTGCCCCCATTCTGTTCCGTGATGAACCGGAGTGCATGATCCTGTGCCACATCCTTGGTTATTGACGGGGATGATTTTCGGCCTGGAGGGGGAATGTGGCGGGAGAACGAGAGAAGTTCCCCGGTTTCAGCATCGATGCGGCCCGATACAAGGGGCAGACTTCCTGAAGAGAAGGAGAACTGCCATACTTTTCCATATGTCGGGCTGACCGTATACCAGACCTTCGTGGTGTCCGGGGAGGGTGCGGGGAATGCTGTGATGGCGATTCTCTCTGCTTGTGACTTTGTTATGGAAGCAGTCTCTGCGCCAGGGGTGGAGGGGGTACCTGTTGCAGCATCAATGAAGATGACAAAGGGGTTTCTCTTCTGGTTTTTTTCAAGTGAGATCACTTCAAACCCGAAGAGACGATGCGGGGATCCCGCGGAATAATTGACGCTGCGGATCGTGTACTGGTGTTCAGGGTAATAACTCCTGAATGCCGCGACAGCTCCTTCGAGATCGAGACTGCCGTCGGTTACGGTAACCGGCACTCCGAAAGCAATAATGTAGGACCCTATCGGTGTTGTATTGACCGTGAGTGTATCTGTGATGGCAGGTGTTGCCCGTGAAAAGGTGGATGGAGTGATGACTGCGGGTGAAACAAGTGGCGCTGGTTCCATGGTGGACACTAGGATCTGAGATGACCCGGCGTTCGGGAGTCCGAATATACTGATAAGGGCAACCGCGATGATTGCGAGGGGAAGTGTGATTGCTAGGACTTTTTTAAGCAGTCTGGTTCTCTGCTTTTTGCGGATCTTCTGCCGGTACCTATCGGGGAGATAGGGTTCGGAAAAGTCGTTGTCCCATGCCACAGGTAACTCACCAGGTATACAGTGGTTATCCGGCATCGGGTAAAAATAGGGCAGTCATAAAAAGAACGTTGAAAAAAACCCGGGAATAGCTCCCTCTTTTGTTATCGGTTCGAAGGGTTTTTTTCTGCCTGCTCTTTAGGACAAACCCTGCAACAATGCAGATAAGACGTATGATTGGTACCCTGCGACTATTCGGATTTTTTGAGAAGACCGACCATCTGGTTGTAGTGGATAGTATACTATTCGAGTATCCGGATTGCCATGCTGGATTGGTTTTTTTTTAAAACGCTCACCATTCAACCCGGAACCCGTGGAACTCCCCCGTGGCCGGACCCGGGTTTACATGGATGTCTTCGACGGTGATTACCGGATTGTCCCGGGCATGGGCCAGCCGGACAAAATCGGCAAGGGCTGCAAGCGAACTCTCGGCCACCATCTCGACGGTGCCGTCGGGCATATTCCGCACGTATCCGTGAACTCCGGTGGCCTGAGCACAGGTTGCAACAAAGTGCCGGTATCCAACCCCCTGCACCCGACCCTTTGCCACGGCCGTGATCCGTTCCATACGGTACTTGAAGGAACCGAAATATTCATAAATTTTGGGAAATGTGTCCATAATTGTGAACCGGGTCTCCCGGATCACAGCGATATACTCAACGAGCAGGCCGACAGATTTGCGCGATCCGGGAACGACTCGGTCGAATCGAACAGCATCTTGTGGAGAGAAGATCCTGATGGTGTGTGAGACGTGGAACCGAGATCCCCGCTCCTTTCGTTCCCTTCTCCTCACTGTAACCCCCACAACGGCAGGGATACAAGTTTTTAAAGGATCGCGCCCCCATCTTATCCGCACATTGCAGGCAAGGATGTACGGGCATGAAATGGCAGTATCTCATCATTATCGGTATTATGATAGGTGTCATCCTTGCTGCCGGATGTACCGATGACGATGCGTCAACGGTTCCGCCGCCCCAGTCATCCATGGATGTGATCATGCCCGGTCAGTCTCTCGTTGTGACCAGTGATGTAACCGGTGATGGTATTGCCGGGGGAACCATTGACACGATCACGGTAACGATCTCGCTTGCGCCCGACAAGAAGCCCGTGGACATGGAGAAGATCGCAATTTACTATGCGGATATGATCAAGACCGAGACCCTGACACCGGTGTCAGGATTTCGGGGCGAGCCGGGGCAGGGCGAGTGGGCGATCGTTGATGTGAAGAATCAGGTCGGCAATACCAACAACCGGCTGGAAGACCGTGAAGGATTTGTGCTTCGCATCAACCCGAAGACCTATCTCCCGGCAAACCGGATCATCACGATGGTCATTCGGGCACCGGGTGATATCAACCCCCTCACCATCCGGAGAATTGCCCCCCCGACGATACTGGCACAGGGAAATATCCTGATCTCCCCGTGACAACCTTTCATTCAAAATTTTGGGAAAGAACCTGCCTAAAAAAGAGTTTTTAATAGGTCCGTCCGACCAGCGTTGCCTTGCCCGGCTTCCCGCAGACAATGCACGTTCCATCCGTGGACGCAACATACGGAGAACGGACTTCCGTGCCAAGGATGCTGGAGTTTGCCCTCTCCTCGATTGCATCCCCACAGCCACGTTCCCGGCACCAGTGGACAACCGCAACCTTTCCGTCATTGAGCGCGGTGTTGAGTGCATCCATGGAGTCCACGGAACAGAGGTGAGTCTTCGTGTGCTCCTCGGCCTTTGTGCGGATGGCTTCAGTGATCTCGGCAAGCACCGTTGTCACGCCGTCCACAACGGTTGCGAGCTCTATTGACGACTTCTCGCCCGTTCGCTTGACGGCCATCACCTTCCCGCCGTCCAGATCTCTCGGACCCAGTTCAAGCCGGAGCGGCACCCCCCGGAGTTCCCACCAGTAGTATTTCGCACCGGGTCGCATGTCGCGGGTATCCATCTTCACCCGGAAGCCGGCAGCCATGAGATCCGCCTCAAGGTTCTGTGCAGCTGCGAGCACGTCATCGTGCCGTTTCCCGATCGTGATCGGGACGATAACTGCCTGCACCGGTGCCACGGCCGGTGGGAGGATCAAGCCCTTGTCATCGCCATGCAGGCTGATGAGGGCAGCAATGCACCGCTCCGAGATCCCATAGCAGGTCTGGTTTGCGAGCTGCTGCTCCCCGTTCTTGTCCTCATAGTTGATGGAGAACGTCTTCGAGAAGTGCGTACCGAGATGATGGACGGTGCCGATCTGGAGGGTTTTGCCGCCTGGCATGATCGCGTCCACGGCCATAGTGTAATCGGCTCCCGGAAACTTGTCCCAGTCAGGCCGCTTCGAGATCGTGATCGGGATACAGAGCCCGTCGTAGAACTCCTGTGTCAGGCCAAGTTCGTATTCACACTGCGCTTCGGCCTCATCCCATGTTGCATGGACCGTGTGGGACTCCATGAACGAGGTGATCTCGCGGAGCCGGATCAACGGCCGGGTCTGCTTGGTCTCGTACCGGAACGTGTTGACGATCTGGTAGTACTTCATTGGCAGATCGGCATGCGAGCGGAGCCAGAGGGCATACATCGGGTAGATGGCCGTCTCACTCGTGGGCCGGAGGGCCAGTTTCACATCGAGCGGGGTCGTGCCCCCGTGGGTGACCCAGTACACCTCGTTCTCGAAGCCCTTTATGTGCTCGGCCTCCTTCATGAACTCCTGCTCAGGGATCAGCAGGGGAAAGAGCGTCTCCTCGTGATCACGGTCGAGGAGTTCGCGGAGCCGGTTGTACACGAACTTGCGGATCGCAAACCCGTAAGGGTACCAGACGTACAGACCCTTGACCGGGTAGCGGACATCCATGATCTCTGCCCGCCAGAGAATATCGTTATACCATCCGGAAAAGTCCTGCTTTGGCGGCAGGGTGCCTGCGTCGTCGTCCATGGTCTCCTCCTATGTGACTACATGTATGATAACCGGCGTAATAAAAGCCTCGACACACGCCGCCATGGCAACGAGGGGGAGGACCCAGAGGATGAAGTGCCGGGCAAAGTGCATTGCATCGAGACTGGTATCTCCCTCGCCGTACCACTCCGCGATCAGGGACTGGGCGAGCAGGACGCCGAGCGCCCCTGATATGATAAAGGCCGGGATCTCGAAGATGCCGTGGGGGAGGATGGCGGCTGCAACGAAGAGGGCCGGGTGTGTTTCATGCACCATCTCCATGATCGCGCCGATCACGATACCGTTCAGGCTCATGATGAAGATCGTCAGGATACCAAATGAGGCCCCTCCCAGAAAGAGAAGCAGGCAGGCACCGAGGTTATTGAAGAAGAGTTTCATGCACATATCTCCCGGGTTATCGACGGATATCTGCCCGGCAACTTCCTTTTCAAAGAGTTTCATGAGTTGTTCTCCCACCGCAGGGTTCTCTGCTGATCCGATCCAGCCGACACACATCGTGGCAAAGAAGAGGAGGAGGATGACAACCAGCGCATTCGCCAAGGGAGTGTTAGACATACAGGACCATCCGCACCATATCGCGGATACCGGGTGCAAACCCGACCACGATCATCGCAAGGAGCACGAGGTGCCAGAACGCCGGGTTCGCTTCCTTGCGGTAGAGCTGCATGATGTAGACGGCCGGGAAAAGGACGAGCAGTTTCAAGGGGAACATCACGAATGCCGTGCCGGTGAGATTGATCAATTGCGAACCCACCACGTGCACTTCCATGTACTGGAGGGCCGGGTGGAGGTCGATACCGAAACTGGTGGCGCTGGCATCTAAGAGCTGGCCGAAGATCAGGGTGATGTAGAGCGGGTCACGGACGTACTCCCATCTGCACACATACCTCATGAACGCCCAGACGAGTGTTGTCGCAGCGATGGCCATGAGCAGGATGATCGAGAGGACAGAGAGATCGACCCCGTGGTGGGTGGTGCTCCACGCAACAAGAATGAGCGAGGCAACAATGACCGAAACGACACCGGCCCAGAAGTAGAAGGAGAGGATATTCTTTGTCAGTCCCTGCAGCGTGAGATATCGGGAGAGGAAGAGCAGTGCTATGGTATAGAAAAAGAGGACAAAGTAGATGAGCGGCGTGATGAGCAGGAATTTCAGATCACCGGTGATCATGCCGGTATCTTCAATGACCCGTACAACGCCCCCGAGGACAACATACGGGAGGGTGGCGAGGATGAATGTCGTATCGATCTTGAAACCGATGTCGGAAAGCCACGTCGATGTCGAGAGCCAGCGGTAGAGCAGGTACACGCCGATTACAAGAATGATGGCATAGGTGAGGGTATCGACTATATTATAGGGCTGGCCGAGCCGGATGGGATCGATGTAGTATTTGTATATGAAATCACTAATCATCCTTGATTACAATGAGCGCAGATGCAATAAAATTACTCAAAGAGAAGGTCTTTGACAAGTCCCGGTGGATGCAGCTGCCCCGTGATGTGGTGATCGGTCATGATGTCTTTGGCCAGATCCCGGCGGTGTGCGAAGACCTGAAACTGGGGTCGTCTGCGTTCATGATCTCCGGGAAGAGCACCATGGAGCTCGCAGGCAACCGGGTCCGCGCTATCCTTGCCCGGGATCACGACGTGACGCCGTTCTTTGCCGAGGAGATCAGCGTGTCCGTGATCAAGGAAGCGGAAAAGGCGGCGGCAGGTGCGGATTTTCTCATCGGTGTTGGTGGTGGCAGGGTGATCGACACCGCGAAGATCGTCTCCTATAATCTCGACCGGCCGTTCATCTCCATCCCGACGGCTGCATCCCACGATGGAATCGCATCATCACGGGCATCGGTCTCGCTCGAAGGCGGGCACTCCTCTCTTGAGGCGCAGCCCCCGATAGCGATCGTGGCGGATACCGGCATCATCGCGCAGGCACCCCACCGGCTCCTCGCCGCCGGGTGTGCGGATGTGATCTCGAATTATACCGCAATCCTTGACTGGGAGCTGGCGCACCGGGTCCGGGGAGAGGAGATCAGTGAGTATGCACTTACGCTCTCGAAGATGACTGCGGAGATCCTGGTGAAGAATGCGGACCGGATCAAACCCCACCACGAGCAGTCGGCTTGGTTTGTGACAAAAGCACTGGTCTCCAGCGGGGTTGCCATGAGCATCGCCGGCTCGTCCCGGCCGGCAAGCGGCGGGGAACATAAGTTCTCTCATGCCCTGGATCGTCTTGCTCCGGGTAAGGCCCTGCATGGCGAGAGTTGCGGGATCGGCACCATCATCTCCATGTATCTCCACGGGGGCGACTGGCGGGGGATCCGTGCCTCCCTGAAGACGATCGGTGCCCCGGTGACCCCGGCCGACGTGGGAATTGAGGATGCGGTTGCCGTGCAGGCGCTCCTGATGGCAAAGGATATCCGTCCCGAACGCTTTACCATATTCGATATGGGGCTCACCAAAGAGTCGGCGGAAAATCTCGTGCAGATGCTTTACAAGGAGTGAGGTGATTAAGGGTGCCAGAAACAAAGACGAAAGTGACGCTGGTCGGGACGGTGCTTGCAAAGCAGGGCGTGGAGTTCATCTACGAAGGCGAAATTGCGGACTGCGGCACCTGCAAGGTGAAGAAGGCCTGCCACAACCTCCAGAAGGGCCGGAAGTACCGGATCGTGACGGTGCGCACCACGCACCACGAGTGCCCGGTCCATCTCAACGGGGCAACCGCGGTGGAGGTGACCGAGGCCCCGATCACCCTCCTTATCAGCCCGGAGATGGCGATCATCAACTCGAAGATCAAGCCGGAGTTCACCTGCAACAAGCACGACTGCCGGAGTTTCTCCCTCTGCCGTCCTGACGGGGTAACTGACGGCGAGAAGTATATCGTCGTGGATGTGCTGGGCAATGCCCCGAACATCTGCGAGAAAGGCCGGTCACTGAAGCTCGTGGAGATCAAGCCGGCATAATCCCCGTTCTGATTGTTGTAAAACTCTTATGCAATTGGAAATGGTGAGGGCATTCTATCTGCCCGCTGTTGCCACAGCCGCTCCGCCAGCGCAACCAGTTTTTCATAGCCTTCAACATCCCGGCGCCATCGTTCCGGTAATGCCGCAAGACCCCAGTAAGCCCCTGCAAGCGCCCCGGTACATGCACCGACCGTATCTGCGTCCCCGCCAAGGTTGACTGCCGAGAGGATGGCCATCTCGGAAGTCTTTGCCTGCATAAATGAATGAAGGGCCGCATGCGAACAGAGGACCGCATCCAGAGAAGGATCGGGATCATAATGATCGTAGTTCCCCAAAATCGTATGTACTTCCGGATGGGTGCAGAGCGAGCAGGCATGGCTGAAGGCTTTTTTTCGTGATACGCCGCGTATCATGTCGCTCACCATTGTGTTGAGGAACGCCGAACAATGACCCCCCACGGGATCATAGTGGGTGAGTGCTGAACAGGTGAGGCTGATCCCGTATACCTGCGGGGCGGGATAGAAGATGCCGAGGGGGAATCCCCTCATCACGCTGCCGTTCGTCCGGCTGCCCCCAAGGCGCTGGTGCACGATCCGGGCGGCCCGGTGCGGCACGGTCCCGGATCGCACAAGATCAAAGAAGAAAGTTGATGTAGGACCGAACCATTCACGGCGTTGTATATATCCTGAATATAATTTTATAACAAGGTCTTCCGGGTCAAAGCGCTTACCGGATGCGAGCGATTCCGCGACCGCAGTTGCCTGGATGGTGTCGTCCGTGACTTCACCCTTTTTTCGAAAATGGCGCCCACCGGGCCGCATTTGGGTCAGCCACGCTTCAGGTCTTCGAGATCCTTCCAAAGGCGCACCCAACGCGTCCCCAATTGCGAGCCCCGCAAGTGATCCCCCGTGCCGCATTGTTCCTGTTATAAATCTCATCAATAAGGTATATGTGCACCATCACAAAAAAGGATCAAATTGGAAAAGGTGAGAGTGTGCAAAAGGAAGAGTTACTGCATTTACACATGCTGATGATCCACATCAAGAAGTACTACGAAGGCGTCTCCCACGAAGAGATTGAGACCGGACGTTACAATTCTCTGGCAATATCACCGGTTCATATCCACAAGGACAAGAAAGCGCACAAGGACGCCCTCTTAACGCTGGGCGATGAGATCGTCTCCCATATCCATCACCACCCCCAACCCGTGGTGAACTATTCTTCCGAGTCTGCTACCCAGAAAGTTGCAGCCGAACATTAATCTTTTATGGACGAGGCAGTGGCGTTCCGGGAGATGATCTCCCGTATCCTCGCCCTCCCCCCGGGTGAAGAGGCAGTCGTATCCGCCAAGATCGCGATCTGCCGGAAGTATGCCCTTCCGGTTGTCCCGAAGAACTCGGCAATCCTAGCTGCAGCGCTTCCCGATGAACGGGAGTCCTTGAGAAGACGCCTGCTGGTCAAGCCCAGCCGGACCCTCTCCGGTGTTGCTCCGGTTGCCGTGATGACCTCCCCGGCCCCCTGCCCGCACGGCAAGTGCCTTCCCTGCCCGGGAGGCCCGGATCATCCGTTCCATTCCCCCCAGAGTTACACCGGTGAGGAACCCGCAGCAAAACGGGCACGGGAGCACGGGTACGACCCGTTCCGGCAGGTCCATGCCCGGCTCGAACAGTTCGAGGTGCTCGGCCATAACGTGGACAAGGTGGAACTGATCGTGATGGGCGGGACGATGACCGCCCGGCCGGTGGAGTACCAGGAAGCGTTTGTCTCCCGGTGCATCGAAGCGATGAACACCTATCCCGGCGGCACACCTGCCGACCAACCGGTCTCTGTTGATACCGTCATTGAAGCAAATGAGACCACCCCGGTTCGCTGCGTAGCGATCACCTTCGAGACCCGGCCGGACTGGTGCAAGCGGGAACACATTGACCGGATGCTTGCGCTCGGTGTCACCAAGGTGGAGCTGGGAGTCCAGCATACGGACGATGCAGTTCTCACCTTCAACCGGCGCGGGTGCATGGTTGCCGACACCGTTGCTGCAAACACCCTCCTCCGGGATGCGGGCCTGAAGGTGGGGTTCCACATGATGCCCAACCTTCCCTCGTCAACCATTGCCGCGGACCGGGTAATGTTCGAGACGATCTTCTCGGACCCCCGGTTCAAACCCGACTTTTTGAAGATCTACCCGACCCTCGTTACCCCGGGCTCGGAGATTGAGGATCTCTGGCAGCGGGGCGGGTACTCCCCGTATGGAGAAGACGAACTCGTGGACCTGATCGCGTACGGGAAGGCGCTCATCCCCGAGTTCGTCCGGCTCCAGCGGATCCAGCGTGACATCCCGGCAACCCTGATCGTGGCCGGCTCAAAGCATTCCAACTTCCGCCAGCTCGCCCAGAACCGGTTGACACGTCACGGGAAGCACTGCCGCTGCATCCGCTGCCGGGAGATCGGCCGGCTCCCGTCCCTTGCTGAAGCGGAGATCCGGGTGACGCAGTACGAGGCATGCAACGGCCAGGAGTTCTTCATCTCCGCCGTATCCGGGGATTCCCTAATCGGGTTTGCCCGGCTCCGCTTCCCGTCGCAGGTGTACCGGCCCGAACTGGAAGAGTCCGCGCTCCTGCGGGAACTTCACGTGTATGGAAGTCTCGTACCGGTCGGGGAGAATGCAGAGTCCGAGGAGTGGCAGCACCGCAATTACGGGCGGGTGCTCCTTGCCCGGGCAGAAGAGATTGCTGCCCGGTCGGACTACCGGTATCTTGCGATCATGAGCGGTATCGGGGTCAGGCCCTATTACCGCAGGCAGGGCTATGAACGTAAAGGTCCCTATATGGTTAAGGGGTTGTCATGAACCCGGCCACAACCGAATTTCTCCGCCAGCGTTTTACCGAATATTACAAAAAGACGGTGCTTGTCTCGCCTACGTCGCTTGAGCAGCGCGAATGGGGATTTGTGCTCTTCAACCCGGGTGCCTCCGAGATGCGGATGCGGCGCCATATCGCTTTCTCGGGCCGCGAGGAACTCTCCGATTATATCCGGAACCTGATCCCCCAGCATGCCTACTACTCGACGGCCTATTACGAGAAGCCTGATGCCGGGACGATGGCGGACAAGGGCTGGTGCGGGGCAGACCTGATCTTTGACCTGGATGCCGACCATATCGTGCGGGGCCCCTACGACCAGATGCTGGCCCGGGTCAAGGAGGAGACCGAGAAACTCCTCGCTATGCTGACGGTTGAGTTCGGTATGGACCCCAAGAGCATCGAACTCGTCTTCTCGGGGGGTCGCGGGTACCATGTCCACATCCGGGACATCGCGTTCCGGGGCTGGGGCAGTGCTGAGCGCCGTGAACTGATCGATTACATCTGCGGGATCGGGATCGACCCGGCCGCCATGCTCACGGGAAAGCTGCCCTCTGCCCCCGGCTGGCAGGCCAGGTACCGCGAGGCGCTCCTTGAATATCTTGGCTGGATCGGGACCCTGCCGGAACCCGAGGCACTCGCCTACCTGACGGCGATGGACGGGATCGGGAAAGATTCGGCAGCAACATTCCTCAAAACCCGGGAAGAGATCATGGCAGATATCCGCCTGCGACCCTCGGCCATGATCCTGAAGAACCGGGTGCTCGGGATCCTTGTCGCGCAACAGGAGGGGGATCTCAAGAAACGGCTCCTCACCCGGGCTGCCCTTGCGGATGAGCCGGTCACCACCGATACGAAACGGCTGATCCGGATGCCGACCTCCCTGCATGGGGGGAGCAGCATGCAGGTCCAGCACCTCGAACTCCGCGAACTCCATGACTTCGACCCGCTGACCGATGCCGTGGTCTTCGGCACCCGGGACGTGAAGGTGGATCAGAAGTTTCATGTGAAGATGCCGATGCTCGGAAGCACTTATGAGATCCAAAAGGGCATCACTACAGTACCGGAAGCGGTAGCAGTATTCCTCTGCTGCCGCGGCATGGCTGACATAGCCTGAAAGGATCGACCATGAATCTTGACGACCTGCGCAGCATTCTCCTCTCCGAGCGTGAGACGGGAAGACTCACCTCTGTTGCCCCCGATATCTTCGATAAGGGGCACACCGAGCTTGCGGCGATCACCAAGAAAGTCTATGCGTTTGAGGATCCGTTCTCTGATGAAGCCCGGTCCCTGATCGATGAGACCCTCTCAATCCGGGAGACCCTGCACGAGATCTTCTCGATCCGCACCCGCAAGATCCTTGCCCTCACGATGATGCATGCCGAGGGCAACTATTACGACCGCGAAGAGGTGAAGCGGATGATCCCGGCCGAGCGGGAGATGTTCAACCAGAGCACTGCCGCAGTTGAGCAGAGCCAGCGCGTTCTCTTGCAGAACCAGCCGCACGCAGCGATCACGACCGCTTCCCAGCAGGCACCTCCCCTTGAGAACCCGGTGTTTGCTGAAGACGATGAAGTGGACGATGCCGGCCCGGTCTCCTGTGCGGAGGAACCTGCCGCCCCGCGACCGCAGGCCCTTCCTGTTGCCGGGGGAACCGTTCCCGCGCCCATCGTCCACCCCTGCGCACTGGTCCGGGTACTCGAAGATATGGACTCTTTTCTGGGAGTTGATGGGAGGATTTATACCCTCTCAAAAGGAGATATAGTGACGCTTCCTGAGCGGAATGCTGCGGTCCTGAGTGAACGCAACATAGTGTTAAATATCAATCTCTGCAAATAATATTGCTATTCGATTCGGGAATAATCGGTGAAAATTTTATGAAGATGCCAGCAAAATTTACGACATACTGCCCGTTCTGCAGGAACCACCAGGTGCACGAAGTCGAGAAGGTAAAGAAGAGCAAGACCACCGGCCTCCACTGGATTGACCGCCAGAAGGCGCGGAGAGGCCAAGTGGGCAACATGGGGAAGTTCTCAAAGGTGCCCGGTGGCGACAAGCCCACGAAGAAGATCAATGTCCGGTACCGCTGTGTCACCTGCAAAAAGGCGCACCTGCGCAAGGGTTACCGTGTCGCGAAATTCGAGCTGACGGAGTGAGTTGAATATGGTAAGCCAGATTCGGGAAAACCGGAGTAAATTCTATAAGGTAAAGTGCCCTGACTGCGAGAACGAACAGGTTCTCTTCGAGAAGGCCAGCACGGTCGTCAAGTGCGTTGTCTGTGGCAGTGAACTTGCCACCCCCGCCGGGGGACGTGCGAACATCAAGGCAGAGATCGTCCAAGAGCTCCAGTGAGTCTCCCCATGGCAGATCGCGAGTGGCCACAGGAATCGGAACTGGTTGTCTGCACGGTCGAGAACGTCAAGGACTTTGTGGCCTTCGTCTCGCTCGATGAGTACAACGGCCGGCAGGGTCTCATCCCCATCTCGGAGATTGCGACCGGCTGGATCAAGTACATCCGCGATCATATCCGCGAAGGCCAGAAGATCGTCTGCAAGGTGCTCAATGTCGACCGGACCCGTGGTCACATCGACCTGTCCTTAAAGGACGTCAACGAGCACCAGCGCCGCGAGAAGATCCGCGAGTGGAAGAACGAGTCCAAGGCCCAGAAGTGGCTCGGGTTTGTTGCAGAACAGACTGGCGAGCCGCTCGCAGCAATAGAAGACGTCATCTACAAGAAGTACGGGGCATTTTACCCGGTCTTCGAGGATATCGTCATCGATCCCGAGACCTCCTTGAAGAAGCTCGGGTTCGGCAAGAAGGTCTCCGAGGTTCTCCTCCATGTTGCGCAGGAGAGCGTGAAGGTGCCCCATGTCGAAGTGACCGGGCACCTGGTCCTCGAATCGATGCGGCCCGACGGTGTTGAAGTGATCCGGAAAGCGCTCGAGAAGGCGAGCACCTCCAAGAGCGCCGGTGCTGAGATCGAACTCTTATATCTCGGAGCACCCACCTACCGTATCAAGGTGAAGGCACCCGATTACAAGGCTGCCGAGAAAGCGATCGAGAAGTCTGCAAATGCCGCAATCGCCGTTCTGGAGAAAGCCGGTGGCGAAGGCAAACTCATCAAGAAACCAAAGTCCGGGAAGTAACGCAACCATGAGCGGTCGTATCCGGCACTGCCCGGCAGATCATATCTATACTCTTTCTTTGACCTGTCCGGTCTGCGGCAAACCGACCGCTGTTGCCCATCCGGCCCGGTTCTCTCCTCTAGACAAGTACGGTAAGTACCGCAGGCTGGCCCACCATGATTGAGGATATCGCCGTCACCTACCTCCCATCGTTTGACAGATCGAAACTCTCCAATCCGATACTCATCGAGGGCCTCCCCGGCATCGGCCAGGTGGGAAAACTCGTTGCCGAGTACATGATCCATATCCTTGAGGCGGAGAAGATCGGCGAGATCCACTCGCTCTACTTCCCTCCTCAGGTGGTGATCGAAGAGGACGGTCTCGCCCGGCTGGCACGGAACGAGCTGTACCTCTACCGCTCGGAAGGAAAAGAGCTGGTGTTTTTGGTGGGCGACCACCAGAGCACGTCTGGCGAGGGGCATTACATCCTCGCGGATTGCTACTGCGGGATTGCCGAGGAGCTGAAGGTGAAACGGATCTACACGCTCGGCGGCTTTGGCGTGGGCCACCTCGTGGATGCGCCCCGGGTGCTCGGTGCGGTGAACCGCCTTGGTCTCCGCGAGGAGGTTGAGGCACTGGGTGTGACGTTCAACCGTGATGAGCCGGGCGGCGGGATCATCGGTGCCGCGGGTCTGATCCTCGGGCTCTCAGGCCCCATGGGGATCGATGCAATCTGCCTGATGGGTGAGACGAGCGGGTATCTCGTGGACCCGATGAGTGCGGCAAACGTCCTTGCGATCCTCTCAAAATTGATCGATGTGCCCGTAGACCCGACGAAGCTCAACGACCGGGCCGCCGAGATGGAGAAGGCGATCGAGAGCATGGTCGAGGGCGAGAAGGGAAAAGAAGAGGAACTGAGTTATATCGGGTGAAGGATACGGTTCTGGCTTCCGTATCTTTCACTCCCAGTTTTTTTAGATCTCTTTTTCCAGAAATGTCAAAATCTCCTCAATATCCGGCACCGAGTGCACCGGGTAGATCTTCACGAACACAACCCGCTGCTTCTCGTTTACAATGATATTCACCCGCTCAGAGAACCCGTTCCCGTCGCGGAAGATCCCGTATTTTTGTGCAACCGCCCCGTGAGGCCAGAAGTCGCAGAGCAGCGGGGTTTTTGTAATCCCGAGGCTCTTTGCCCATGCCTTCTTGCAGGGTACGGAATCGACACTGATACCCACAGGAATGCAGTTGTTGGAAAGGAGCCGATCCTGGTTCTCTTCAAGCGACTGCATCTGGGCAGCGCAGAAATCTGTCCACGCGAGCGGGTGGAACGAGAGGAGCACGCGTTTACCTGCCTGTTCGTAGAGACCGAACGTCTTGTCATTCTGGTCTTTTAACGAGAGGTTCGGGGCAGCATCGCCCACCTGCACCATACCTGCCTGTGTCATAGGATCACCATAACTGGTGTTCTTGGTGTCGGAAGGTATGAGGTTATGCATAGCGGCCGGGCCGGCCCGGTTACCCATGCGTACGCAGGGGTCCCATCCACCACAATGTCTGCCCCTGCCCGACCCCCCTCTGCTGCCAGTGGAAGGAAAATTTCTAAAATTTACATCTGTTATTCCACTGGAAATATAGGTGTTTTATGGCCCCGCGGAAAGGGGGGTCGGGCAGGGGCAATCCGGTTTTTTTTCGATCGGATTGAGAGACCCGCGGTCGATCCGGCCATAACATGGGGGCCGCTCTTCCCCACAAGTATGTCTGTACAAACCGGAGATCGCCCATAAAACCGGCTGGTATGAACAGACGCTTGCCCCCCTCCGACCCCCCATCACGGTGGTACCGGGTCGGCTCCTGCATGGGGTCCGCAGGTGTTTTAGGCATACCGATACCCTCATATCGGACGATTGGCAACATCCCTGTACACCAATGACCGAAGAATTTTCCGATATCCCGGTATTCATGGAGCAGATGGCAGAGTCGATCAAGAAGACCACGACCCTGCTGGACAAGGCCGAGACCTCCGCGTTCTTTGACCGGATGCTTGCGGCCCGGAGGATCTATGTGGCCGGGGCCGGCCGGTCAGGGCTCATTGCCCGGGCCTTTGCCATGCGGATGCTCCACCTGGGCTTCGATGTCTACGTGGTCGGTGAGACGATCACGCCGGCCTTGCAGCCGGGCGATACCTTCGTGGTCTTCTCGGGATCCGGGGAGACGCACTCGATGGTGACGTTTGCAAACACGGTCAGGGGCCTCGGGGGCAGTGTCTGCCTCATCACCGCCTCGCCCGATTCGAGCCTGAGCAGGATCGCAGACTGCGTCGTGAACCTCGGTGACCTGACCGGGTACTACAAGGGCGATACCTCCACGTTCGAGGAACGGCAGGTGACCGGACAGTACCGGTCAGCTGGAGCAGCATTTGCCCCGCTGGGCACGATGTTCGAGACCATGGCCTTGATCTTCTCGGATGCCGTCATCTCGGCCCTGATGGAGGCAAAGAAAGAGGGTGCCCTTGATCTGAAGGGACGGCTCCTCAATGTCGATGGATGAAGATTAACCCTGTTTTTTTTCCAATAACACCCTGGACCTGAAGGAATCATGCTCGTCACTGCCGATCTCCATATCCACTCCCCGTACTCGATCGCCGTCTCCCGTTTCATGCAGCCGGAGCAGTTGCTGAACAACTGCGTTACCAAGGGCATCGGTGTCCTTGGCACGGGCGATGCCCTCCAGCCCGACTGGCAGAACGGGTGGAGACCGTTTCTGGAGAACGATGCCGGCATTGTGATCGTGCCGCAGACCGAGATCGAGGACAAGAGCCGTGTTCACCACCTGATTTTGGCAGAAGACCTAGCCCAGTTCGACCAGCTCCGCGACCTGCTCAAAGGAACCTGCAAGAGTTTTGAGACGAGTGGCCGGCCCCATGTGTACCTGACCGGCGAAGAGATTGCGAACGCTGCCCATGATGTCGGGGCGCTGGTGGGCCCGGCGCATGCGTTCACCCCGTGGACCGCGCTATACGCGTACTTCGATTCCGTCCCGGCCTGCTACGGGGATGCACCGATCGACTTCCTGGAACTCGGCCTCTCCGCGGACAGTTCCTACGGTGCCGCGATCCCCGATCTCGCGGGCATCCCGTTCCTGACCAACTCGGATGCCCACAGCCCCTACCCGGACAAACTCGGTCGCGAGTTCAACCGGATCCGTATCACCAGCCCCACCGCAAAGGCGGTGCTCGCTGCTCTCCGGGAAGGAACAATCGAGATGAATGCCGGGTTCTTCCCCGAGGAAGGCAAGTACAACCGCACGGCCTGCACTAGGTGCTATGAGCAGTATTCCCTGAACGATGCGATCCGGCACCAGTGGCGGTGCCCGGCAGATGGCGGGATCATCAAAAAAGGCGTATCCGACCGGGCACAGGAGCTCGCGCATGGCGGCAGGGCCACCCCCCGGCCCCCGTATCTCCACGTCCTCCCGCTCGCCCAGATCATCCAGACCATGGAAGGGGCCTCGTCGCCGAACACCAAGAAGTGCAGGGCGATCTATGCTTCATTCATGACGGCGTTCAACAACGAGATCGCCGTCCTGATCGATCTCCCCATATCGGAGATACGGGCGGTCCACCCGAACGTGGCGGACGCAATCGAGGCCCTGCGGAGCGGGACCGTCACCCTTCACCCGGGCGGTGGCGGGAAGTACGGCACCTTCTCGCTGCGACCGATGACCTGAACGGTCCTCACCCTTATCCTCACGTTCCTCTCGTTCTCCAGCCTGCGTGGGGGAATATCCTTTTTCCCGACAGGCGTTCATTAATACTTGGAAGAGGTAGCTGTGGAACTCGGCCTGATCGCGAATATCCTGATCGTCTTTGCTGTGGCGCTCGTTGTCGGAATGATCTTTAACCGGATCAAGGTCCCGCCGCTTGTAGCCTTCATCCTGACCGGTGCAATCGTCGGGCCATACGGCGTCTCCATCATCAAGGGCCAGGACCAGGTGGCCATGCTCGCGGAGCTCGGTATCATCCTGCTGCTCTTCACCATCGGCCTCGAGTTCTCGTTCAAGGACCTCTGGAAGATCCGCGCCATCGCCATCGTCGGTGGCGCCCTCCAGGTCATGCTCTCGTTTGCGTTCTTCTGCGGTTTTGCGTTTATTATGGGGCTTTCCCTGAACCAGGCCATCCTGATGGGTTTTTTGTTCTCCCTGTCCAGCACTGCCATCGTGCTCAAACTGCTGCACCAGCGGGGGGAGATGGACTCCCCGCACGGCAGTATCGCGCTCGGCATTTTGATCTTCCAGGACCTCATGGCCATCCCCATGATCATGGCGATCCCGTTTCTCGCGAGCATCCCCCAGCTGGACCCCACGCCCCTGCACTCCGGTGAAGCGCTCGTCAACCTGATCGTCTATGACCTCATGATCGTGCTCATCCTCGTTGCCCTTGCAAAATGGGTGATCCCCCGGGTCATGCACGAGATCGCACGGACCCGCAACCAGGAACTCTTCCTGCTCGTTGTCATCCTGACCTGTTTCGGGGTTGCATGGATGGTCTCGTTCACCGGGATCTCCCTTGCGATCGGCGCCCTGCTTGCGGGGCTGATCATCTCGGGTTCAGAGTACAGCCACCAGGCTGCAAGTATCGTCCTCCCGTTCCGCGACATCTTCACGAGTTTCTTCTTCATCTCGGTGGGAATGCTCGTGGATATCCGGTTCCTGATGGCAAATCTCTGGATTGTGCTGTTCCTGATCGTGATTGCCATTGTGGCAAAGGCACTGCTTGCCACCGCGGCTCCCCTTGCACTTGGGTACCCCCTGCGCACTGCGATCATGGCCGGGCTTGCCCTGGCGCAGGTGGGAGAGTTCTCGTTCATCATTGCCCAGAGCGGGTTTGATGTGGGTATTCTCCCGGCCGAGACCTACCAGATGTTTTTGATCGTTGCGCTGATGACCATGGCAGTTACGCCCTTTGTGATCGGTATCGGCCAGCCGCTTGCCGGGCGGCTCTGCAAAGTGCCTGCGTTCGCCTGTATTGCGCAGGGCACGTGCAGTACCGATGAGAACGGGAAAAGCCCGGCCAGGACCGATCACCTGGTCATCATCGGGTACGGGGTCACCGGCAGGAACCTGGCCCGGACCGCGTCCCGTTCGGGTATTGAATACTCGGTGATCGAGCTCAACCCCGATCTCGTCAAGGCGGCCCGGCAGGATGGCGAGACGGTTGTGTTCGGGGATGCAACAGCAGACGGGGTGCTGATCCACGCAGGTATCCCGGCCGCCCGCATTGCCGTGGTTGCGATCAATGATCCGGTGGCGACACGGAAGATCGTGGACCTCTGCCGGCGCCTCAATCCTGCCCTCACGATCATCGTGCGGACGCGGTATGTGAGCGAGGCAAAGGATCTGCATGATCTCGGCGCGAACGAGGTGATTGCCGAGGAGTTCGAGACCTCGGTCGAGATCTTCACGGTGGTGCTGCACAAATATTTCATTCCCCGGGACCAGATCGAGACCTTTATTGCGGATATCAGGGCCGATGGCTACCGGATGCTCCGCAGCACTAATGCCGTGCACGGAACGCTTCCCGATCTCGTGCAGCACATTCCCCATATTACCCTTGCGTCGCTTGCCGTTGAACCGGGTTCAGCGCTGGATGGCATCACCCTTGGCGGTATCTCCCTGCGAAAACAGACCAACCTCCTCATCCTTGCCATCAAGCGGGGCGAGGAGACGCTCACCGGCCTGAGCGGTGAGACCCGGCTTCTGGCCGGAGACATTGCGATCATCTATGCCACGCCGGAAGATATCGCGAAAGGCGCCCGCCTCTTCTCACGACCGGATGCGCCCTGAACTGCCAGGCCTTTTTTTGCCGCCGGTACTGCCCAATCGCGGGGGGCCCGGCAATCGTAAATATTAATGGACGATACAACCAACATGATCACTCAATGCTCAAAGTACATCGGGATATCTGTGGATATTGCGGATGCTGTGTATCGGTCTGCCAGGAGGGTGCCCTCGAACTGATTGACGCATACCTGTCCGTTGAGAAGAACTGCACCAGCTGTGGTGTCTGCGCAAAGGTCTGCCCGCTCGGGGCCCTGGAGGTCGTGCATGAAGAATAAGTATGACGTCCTTGTCATCGGGGGAGGACCCGCCGGTGCCATCGCCGCAAAGACTGCCGTGGAAAAAGGCCTCTCGGCATGCATTGTTGAGAAGCGACCGGCAATCGGCGCCCCGGTCCGCTGTGCAGAAGGGATCGGCAAGGAAGCCCTTTTAGAGTTCATTGAACCCGACCCCCGCTGGATCTCAGCAGAGATGACCGGTGCAGGTATTGTAGCTCCCGATGGCTTTTTCATGAAACTCGAATCGGCAATGGCCGGCAGCAAGGTCGGGTATGTGCTCGACCGGAAGTTCTTCGACCGTGAGCTGGTCTGGAAGGCTGCCGAGGCCGGTGCCGATGTGGCGGTCAAGTCCCGGGCAACCGCACCGATTATGGAGAACGGCGTGGTCAAAGGGGCAAAGATCGAGGCGGGCGGGAAGGTAACGAATGTTCACGCCACCGTCGTGATTGCAGCCGATGGCGTGGAATCGAAGTTCTCGAAATGGTGCGGCATCGATACCACCGTCCCGGTGCGGGAGATCATGAGTTCCGTCCAGTACGTGATGACCGATATCGATATCGATCCTTCGTCAACCATCTTCTACCTCGGCAACGAAGTCGCTCCTGAAGGCTATCTCTGGGTATTCCCGAAAGGCAAGCGGACCGCGAACGTTGGTATCGGCATCTCCGGCAAGAAGAGCGGGGAAGGTCACCGGGCCAAGGATTATCTGGACCGGTTCGTGAAGAAGACCTTCCCCCACGGGAAGACCATCGAGTTCAGCCCCGGTGGAGTCTCCGTCTGCCGGCCGCTTCCCTGCACGGTAGCAGACGGCCTGATCATTGCCGGCGATGCGGCACGGGTCGTAGACCCCCTCACCGGTGGCGGCATCTACAATGGGATGTTCACCGGCAAGCTTGCGGCAGAGACCGCGGCTGACTGCATCGGCAAGGGCGATCTCTCCAAGAAGGCACTGATGGCCTATGACAAGGAATGGCGTGCCTCCAAGATGGGTAAAGCGATTGAGCGCAACTACCACATCAAGGAATACTTAATTAAACAGCCCGATACGAAACTCAACGAGATCATCCATTCGGTCTCAAAACTCGATCTCTCGGAGTTCTCCACCCTCAATCTGATAAAAGAGATTATCCGGGTAAACCCGAAGCTTGTGCTGGAACTCGGAGCCCTTGCGGCTTCACTCCGCTGATCTTTTTAACTGTTTGTTGAGCAGCCGCAGGCAGTCGTCCTCGGCCTCTTTTTTGGTAAATACCGTAAAGATATCCTGTGGCTGGATCTTCACATTCCCGCTGGGGATGATCAGTTCCCCACCGGTCCGGCGGATCGCGATGAAGACGAAGTCCTTCACCTTCAGTTCGCGGATCTCGTGACCGACAATCGGGGCACCGGCTTCTGCCACGATCTCGAAGATGGAGCCGCCCGGGATGGAGGCGAGCTGCTGGAGCTGGGGGTTCTGGGTCCAGTAATAGAGGCGGGCCGCCACCAGTTCGTCGGGGTTCTCGCTGATCCGGACGCCCACTTCCTTGAAGAAATCGGAATGGGCGATCTGATTGACGATTGCTACGACATTGGGCACCCGGAACTTCTTGGCCAGCCAGCAGGTCATCAGGTTGACGGAGTCGTCGCTCGTGGTGGCGATCAGGGCATCGGCCCGGTCGATCCCTGCTTCCTCAAGAACGGTCTTGTCGGTGGCGTTGCCGGTCACCGCAAGGACATCGTAGTGCTCGAGCAGTTCGCTGCACCGGCCCTCATCCTGATCGATGACAACGACCGTATGTGCATGTTCCACTGCTGTTTTGGCAAGGCTTCTGCCGATCCCGCCCAGCCCCACGATGACAATATACATACCTACCGGTTACCACCAATGCCATTGAAATAATTTGCGCATCAACCACTTCATGTGATCTGCGGGGTTGACGAGGCGGGCAAAGGTTCGGTTTTAGGTCCCCTGGTGGTGGCGGCGGTGGCGATCCCGTCCGAACGCGCGCTGGACGACCTTGGTGTCAGAGACTCAAAACTGCTCTCCCCCCGGGAACGCGAGCGGTTGTATGCCCTGATCAAAAAACGCTGCAAGGTTGCCACGGTCCGGCTCGATGCTGCGGATATCGATGTGATCCGCCTTGATATGACCCTCAACGTTGCCGTGGCACGCGCTCATGCGCAGGCGATCAACAAACTCTCTCCGTCCTGCGCGTACGTGGATGCCTGCGATGTCAACTGCCTCCGCTATGCCGAGATGGTGAAAGGGCATCTCACGCATTCCTGCGAGATTGTATCGGAGCATCACGCCGATGACAAATTCCCGGTCGTCTCGGCGGCAAGTATTGTGGCGAAGGTGACCCGCGACCGGGCCATTGCAACCCTCTCAAAAAAATACGGTGACATTGGCAGCGGCTATCCCTCCGACCCGGTCACCATCCGGTTTCTCAACACCTGGATTGACGAGCACAAGACCCCCCCGCCCATTGCCCGGAAGAGCTGGAAGACGGTCAGCGCCATCCTTGCACGAAAACAGCAGCGAAGCCTGCTGGACTTCTGAGCGCGGAATCGTTTCTGAATCAACGGGCCGGACGGTTCCCTTGTGCGTGTTTTATCTTGAAAAAAATGCCATAGCTTGTGATGGACTGGCTTCTTGTCCTTGTGTTAATCATCGCAGCCTATGGAATAGCGGCGTATATCATCCGCACCCACCACCTGTGGGAGAAGCATGTCGTCTTCTACGGGCCGATCCTTGCAATCAAGACTGAACGAGTGGGATTCTTTGACTGGTTCGCCCGGTACCGCACGTTCTTCCGGATCTACGGGACGATAGGCGTGCTCATGGTCATCGTGGTATCCGTGCTGATGACGGGCATGTTGTTCCTATCGCTCCAGACAACCATTGTGCAGCAGCCGGAACCGACCGCGGTCAACGAACTGCGCAACATGCTCGCAATTCCCGGCGTCAATGATTTCATTCCCCTCACAATAGCCGTCCTTATCGGCCTGATTGTGACGATGGTGGTCCATGAGTTCGGCCATGCCATCTTGTGTCGTGTTGAAGGAATACGGGTCCGGGCCATGGGGATCCTCATCCCCGTCATCCCCATTGGTGCCTTTGTGGAGCCCGACGAGGAGGACCAGGAGAAGTCAAAAGGGCTGGCAAAGATGCGGATGTTCGGGGCGGGCATCACCAACAACATCGTGCTGGGGCTGCTCTGTTTCGGGGTGCTGGTGGTCCTGCTCGGTTTTGCCACTCCCCTTTCGACTCCTCTCGTGAGCGGTGTCTATGCCGGCGCTCCTGCCGATGCAGCGGGATTTCCGGCAAATTCGCTGATCACGGAAGTCAACGGGATCAGTGTTGCGAGCAGGGATGATGTTGCACGGATTCTCGATGCCACCCGTCCCGGTGATACGATAACGCTCCGTTCTGAAAACCACGGCGTTCCCGCGACCCATACCCTGACCCTCGCCGCGTGGCCGGCGGAAATGAGCATCAAGACGAGCGGGTACATGGGAGTCTCCTACTACGATGCCGGCCTGTTGAAGAGGATCTTCAACAATATGTTAAGCCCGGTCGGCTTCCTCGTCCTGCTGGCCATCCCGATCTGGGTGATCCTCGATCCCTCTCAGTACGGCTCGTTCATGATCCTGATGAACGAGAGCGCCGGGTCAGTGATGTGGGACGTGCCGTTCCCGTTCTTCTGGTTTATCATCCAGCTCCTCTTCTGGTGCGGGTGGTGGAACCTCGTGGTGGGCACCTTCAATGCGCTCCCGCTGGTGCCGCTTGACGGGGGATATATCCTGAAAGAGGGTGTTGACCGGCTTCTCGAAAGGAAGGGGCTGATCCGGTATTCGGGACATGTGGTTGCTGCCGTCAGCTATGCGATGCTGGTGGTCATCCTCGCGATCTTCCTGCTGCCCAAACTGCTCCATTTGTAATACATACCATTCTTTTCAAGATATTTTCAAAATTTTTATATGGGTCATTGAATCAGATCCTTTCATGGATGGGGATCTGAGATCATACCTGAATTCCTGGTTTTTTGTGCTTACCCTGGTTGTCATGATCTGCATGATTGCCGGGTGTACCCAACCGGGCACCGGGGCTGGGGGATCGACAAAAGGACCGGGTGGCTGTGATTCGGCGGCAACCTGCAGCGCCTACTGCCAGCAGCATGGTCCTGAATGCGACCAGTTCTGCAAGGATAATCCTGCCGCATGCAGTGGATCAGCGGGTGCACCGGCAACCAAATCCGACGGGAAGGGAGATTTTAGCACGGGCACCTCATGCGATACCCCGGCAATCAAACAGAAATTCACCGATCAGGTGAATACTATCCTTGTCTCTCCGCCGGATTCCCTGCGTCCTCCCAACTGGCAGACCAAGATCCTTCCCGCTGGCAATCCCTACCCGGGGTATTATTACGATATATCAACGGCCTTTGGTCCGGCCATCGATTCACAGACAACCGGGTGGTCGGGGACGGGTGAACCCCCCCGCATTCCCGGTCTCGATTATTTTATTATCGGATACTGGGGGGAAATACCAAAAGGTAAGGGTGGAGACATGGGTGAGCAGTCAGCAGACTCAGTCGATCTCTCGAAGTACCAGCTTGCGGTCTTCTATACCAACGTTTCCGGAAAGTCACAAGCGGCAATGATCAATTCCCTGCCCGATTTAACGATAAGCGAATCGGATGCAAAGGCATTTTTCGCCTCGAAGATCAAGAAGTCATTCATCGATCTCGATGATAAGCAGTTGACCCGTTCCGGTAACGGGAAAATGTACGAAGTCATCTGGCATGACTCGGACAATACCCAGGACTACTGGGATGTCCAGATCGGTATCGGTTATCTCGCCATAGGGCAGGGAAAAGTCTACTCTGCAGAGTCCCAGCTCAAGGGGGATCCCGGGACCATATGGAGGTACCATGCCTGCAAACCATGCGAGAACTGCGACAACTGGGGTGTAGAAAAGGCCTTCAATAAAGACTGCTCACGGGAGTCCGATTGCCTAGGTGGGCTGTCCTGCCGGGGCGGTTACTGTGTTGACCCGAAAACTGCGGGCTCGTCAGCGGTATCCTCTCCTGCCGTAACGGCGGGATCTGCACCGGCTCAGATAAATGGCGGGCCGGGAAATACCGGGGCCCCCGGGTCGGTATGCAGTTCTGGTAACGATTGTGCATCGGGTCTCTCCTGCAAGGGCGGGATCTGTGCGGTACCTTCTGGACCCGCGTAAGATACCAAAAACTATCTCTTTTCATGCCGTCTTTGGGACTGCCGGGCAGAAAAGTGCCTGTTAAAAAAAAAGGATGTGTTCCCGAACGTATCCGGGAATTATTCCACGGGCTCTTTTTCGAGCGGTAACACTTTCCGCTTGCTGGTGTCCTTGAGCTCGTCTTCGGTGACCTTCGGGACTGCGTCCTGAATATCCTTGAGGATCGCATCGATGGTATCCTGCTTTGGAATGACCCCGAGGATGCTGTCGTCCATGACCGGCCGTCCTGCCACTTCATCCACAGATTCATCCTTTGCACCGAGGAACTTTGCACCCTGGCGGATCAGTTCCGAGATCTCGAACGGGAAGATGATCTTGGTTGCCTGACCATTGGCCATCGTCTTGAGGGCATCCAGCGAGAGCACCGTGATTGCTTTCCTGTCCAGCGGTGCTGCTCCGACCGAGAGGATGCGGAGACCCTGTGCCTCACCCTGTGCCTGGAGGATCTTTGAGAGCCGTTCGCCTTCTGCCCGCAGCACCTTGCTCTGCCGCTCTCCTTCGGCTTCCAGGATCATGCTCTGGCGGAGACCTTCTGCCTTGAGGATCGCAGAGCGCTTCTCACCATCGGCCCGCAGGATTGCTGCACGACGGGCACGCTCGGCCGCGGTCTGCTCGGTCATCGCATTCTTGACCGCCTCGATCGGGTCCACTTCCTTGATCTCCACGCGCTCAACCTTGACACCCCACTGGTCGGTCTCTTGATCAAGGATGTCGCGGAGCTTGGTGTTGATGACGTCCCGGTTGTAGAGGACTTCGTCGAGCTCCATGTCGCCGATGATGCCGCGGAGGCTTGTCTGGGCGAGTGCAACGGTCGCAAGCCGGTAGTTGGAGACCTCGAAGTAGGCCTTCTCGGGATCGATCACACGGATATATATGATTGCATCCACGTTAGTCGGGGAGTTGTCCTTCGTGATCACTTCCTGGCTTGGTACGTCAATGACCTGCGTGCGCAGGTCGAGCTTGGTGACATCGGAGACGAACGGGACGATCCAGCGGAAGCCGGGGTTCATCCGGCCCACGTACTGCCCGAGCCGTACCTGGAGACCCTGCTCGTACGGCTGGACGATGACGACACCTTTTGCGAATATGATGACGATGACAAGGATCAGAAATATGACGATGAGTGTTTCTATGAATGCCATGTTATGCTACCTCTTCTACAACGATATGGACCCCTTCGGAGTCCACGACTTTTACCTTCTTCCCTTCAGGGATGTGTGCGCCATTGGAATGAGCGCTCCATTCGGTTGTCCCGATAATGACTTTTCCTGATATGGTGTTGGGATCAACGGCTTTTATCACACGCCCTTCCATTCCCACGAGCGTGTCACGGCTGATGGTGGTAGGACTCTCATTGGTGGTGATACGGCCATACATCCAGACGGTGAAACCGGCGGCTGCGATCGCAACGATGACGCCGATCACGATTCCCCACCCGTTATTGAAGATATCCATGCCAAGGAGGAGCAGGATACCGAAGATGATTAATACGGTTGCCGGCACGGTGGCAAAGAACCCCGGGCTGTGGACCTCCACAAGGAGGAGGACAGCGCCGATGACGATCAGCAGCCAGCCGAGGGCAATTCCTTCCAGAAGAACCATGATCACTCTTCGGTTTCCAGAGAATAAAGATATAGGCCGGGGACTTCCTGTCTCAGGGTAATATGTGATATAAACGTACCCCCAGCACGGCAGTGCCGCGCACAGCCGGGACGGGGAACCCCTGGTAAGAGCGCCGGCTACATCCGCAGCCGGGCAACCTTGACGCCCACCGGCACACCCAGTTCATCGGCCACCGGCCGGCATTTCGCGGCAAGCATATAGGCCACCGGGGGGAGATTCTCCATCTCCGACAACGACTCAAAGTTTGCCATGCCCTTTGCGATGATGATGGTGCAGGTGTCAATGGCCTGCCGGAGATCGTCCGGGATCAGGTCCATATTGATACCGATCTCGGCTTCTGAACCTCCACCCGTTGTCGTAAGGTGGTCTACCAGGGTATCCAGCCCAAGGGAAAGCGCGTCCTCCATCGTGGCATCGTTCAGGATCGGGGATTCTTTCACGGCAAGGGTGACGTGGGAGCCGTGGGATTTGAGATACTGGATCAGCAGCTTGTCAAAGACGATCTCCCCGCAGTTGTCGCTTAAGTACACGACACGGGAGCAGAGCGGTAAAATCTTGTCGGTGTCATCGATATACAATTCCTTCCTGATCTCTCCGTTAAAGAACGAGAGAAAGTCGCTGGTGACGGTGTGCCCCTTTACGGCGTAATCAAAGATGTTGGCAATCACAGCCGCATGCACGTGGTCCCGGAACGTATGGAGCCGGCCCCTGACCTGCCTGCAGACATCTGCTGCCTGGCGGTTTCCTGAACGCTTGAGTTCATCGAACGGGTCGGGTGTCTTCAGCAGGGCATATGCCTGGCGGTGGATACGGCTGGCGACCTGTGGATGGCTCATCGGACGATCCCGGAGTTCGTCGATCACCTTTCGGCACGCCTTGTGTGTCTCTGCTGCCAGGGCAGCGTCCGCTCCACAGAGTGAACATTCAAAACTGATCCGGGAGAGAAGACAATCAACACAGGTTTCTGTGATCTTCATGGCAACAGCCTATAAAAACAATGCATCATGGGGCCACTGAGATTTGAACTCAGGTCAGAAGACCCCCAGTCTCCTAGGATGGCCAGGCTACCCTATGGCCCCGCTCTCTTACTATAGGGCGATATCACTTATGTATCTTTTCGTAAATCGTGTCATAAACCCGTAACAGGGGCACTGGTTACCGGGAAGGAACGGAGATCAGATCCGGTTGTGCTTGAACTCTTCCACGCGGGAGATGAGGTTCTCCAGTTCCGTGTCGGTCATCCGCATCTTCCCGGCGATGGAATCCATCTCGTGCAGCAGCTGGCGAATCCTGACATACATCAGGTAGATTACCAGTTGCTGGATTACGATCACAACGCCAAACAGCACCAGCATGTATTCTTCGTACACCAGGATCACGTCCTTACGTTACCGGAACACTGCCCGGGCAAGGCGGTCCACGAACCCTTCGTCGTGTGCCTTGTGGGGCTCCTCGTCATACTCTGCACCCGCCATCTTTGCTGCAATGCGTTTGAATGCCTGTGTTGCCGGGGCAGTCGGATACTTCAGGACACAGGGAGACTTGTAGGCCGCCGCCCTCCGGACGCTTGCATCCTCCGGCACCACGTCGATCACCTCGACGCCCAGCACATCCTCCACGCTCTGGGAGCGGATCTCGGTGTGTTCGGCACCGGCCCGGTTGAGGATGGCTCCGTAAACCTTGCCTCCCATCACCTCGCAGAGGATCTTGGTCTTCAGGGCATCGGCCATTGATGCGAGTTCGGGATTGACCACAAGGATCACCTGATCTGCAACCGAGAGCGGTACAACTCCCTCTTTGGAGATCCCGCTGGGGGCATCGATCAGAAGGTATTCACAGCGATCCACCAGTTTCCGCATCACATCCCGTAACTTATCCGGGTCGGCCTGCTGGAACCCCTGCAGTGAGATGCCGCTCGGGATCACCTTGACCCCGGAAGGGCCTTCGTATATGGCATCCTCAATATCCGCTTTTCCCGCAAGAACCTCGTGGAGCGTGACCGGGACATCATCCATTCCAAGGATGAGTCCCATATTTGCCATCCCGATATCGGCATCGAGAATATAGGTCTCCCGTTCGAGCCGGGCCAAGGATATACCAAGATTCACGGTGAGGGTGGTTTTGCCAACCCCTCCCTTCCCGGATGTGATGGTATATGCCTGGATCATCAGTGCTCCTCTTTCGTGTGGTTGGGTGAAGAGATATATATCCCTATGGTTGCGTTGGATGCCCGTGGATCTGTTATGCCGGTACGATGCGGATTGTATCAGAACTGGATTTTACTGACCCGGTGTCCTTTTTCTTATCAGGTGCAGAGCGCATCATATTGACCCTCATTCACCGGATTCCTATCAATTTTTCAAGGATTACGTTAAAAACCGCTCTGGGGGACTACTAAAAAAGAATATGTATTTATGTGTAAATCAGGTATTATCAAGTACACAGGGTAATGCAGCAGGAGCAGCAGCATGTTAAAGGAGAAGATCTCTGCATTTATTGACACAATCCGGTCTATTGAGGGAGTTGCAGCATGTGCCCTTGTATCCCGTGACGGGATCATTGCCGGAAAGAGTTTCGATCGCGATCTCAATGAACCGTGGTTCGGGGCATTGGCAGCAACCATCATGGCGTCAGCGGAATCTGTCAGCAGCATCATCAGGATGCGATCGATGACCTCGGTGACGATCCGTGCCCAGGATTCATCGGTTGTTGTCATGGGTGCCGGGGAGAATTTCCTCATTGCTGCGATCCTTTCTGAAAAAGGAGACCCGGTGGCAGTTCATGCTGCACTGCTCCCAGTTGCGAAGAAAATTGAGGAGGCCATATAATAATGCACACAATACTTGTTGTTGACGATAGTCCGTTCATTGTCGATGTTTTTGTCACCATGCTGGAACGAGGCGGGTACCGCACGGTTGCTGCATACGGGGGAGAAGAGTGTGTCGAGATCCTGAAGACCGTCACCCCAGACCTGATCCTGCTCGATATCATGATGGAACCGGTGGATGGATGGGAGACACTTGAACGGATCAAACAGAATCCTGAGACCAAAGAGATCCCGGTGCTGATGCTCACCGCAAAGCAGCTGACGCCCACTGAAGCACAGGAATACGGGATCTATATCGAGGATTATGTGCTCAAGCCTATCACGCACCGTGAACTCTATGATGCGATCGAACATGTCCTCTCAAGGAAACAGGCGATCAAGTCTGATATGGATATGGCAAAACAGTCGGGATTCGACTCCGAGATCATCACCGAATACGCCCGGCTGAGCAAGAGTATCGACGTCAACAAGCGGCTCATGAAGATCCTTGAAACCACGTATAATTTCAATGATTCCAAGGTGCGGGTCAGTGATGAGATCACCCGGGCCATCAAGAGCATGGAGATGAACATCAAGTTCCAGGAGACCCGCCTCCAGCAGATCAAGGGAGAACTTGCCGGATCCCTTCCGGCAAAAATGCCCCTGTAACATATAGTGTGCCTTTAAAATACCATAAGGTTAAATAATAAAGAGAAATCGGGTAGTCACATGGCATCTGACTGCAATCGGGGGCTACCCCGTGTATAGGATTCTTTTCGGGAGGTGAATCACTCTGGGCAATACAATCCTTATCGTTGATGACAGTTCCTACATTGTCGATGGTCTTGTGGCGCTGTTAAAACGGCGGGGATATGATCCGATTGCCAGTCATGGGGGCGATGAAGCGCTCGCTATCATGAAGACGGTGAAACCAGACCTGATCCTCCTGGATATCATGATGGAACCGATGGACGGCTGGGAAACCCTGGCACACTTCAAGAGCAATCCGGAAACCGCGGATATCCCGGTCCTGATGTTCTCGGCGAAAAAGATCACACCTGAGGAAGCGAAAGAGCATGCCATCAATATTGAAGATTTCGTCTCAAAACCGGTCAATCCTGTCCAGTTACTGGAAGCGATCCAGCGGATATTTGCCCGGAGAACCGCAGTAAAAAGTGAAGTATCTGAAGCCAAAGATGCAGGTCATGATGCCATCATCGTCGATGAATACGCGGCGCTCCGGAAAAGCATTGAAGTGGACACAAATCTTCTCTGCGTCCTCAAAAAATCCACCGGGATGGAACAGGGCGTGTGTGAGGTCCGCGCAGATGATCTTGCTGCCGTGCGGACTCTTGAGGAAAAGATCAAAACTGATGAGCAGCGCCTCCGGGAGATCAGTGGAAAATTTGTACGGCCGGAATAGGCTACTGGCGAATCTGGTCGGGTGGTGCTTTTTTGATCGGGCATCGTAGTAATACTTATATAGTTTTTCCACATTGTTATAATGCTGTACATCTTGGTCTGTGTAGCAGAGAGTGGGTTCGTAGCTCAGTTCGGTAGAGCGCCTGGCTTTTAACCAGGTGGTCGGGGGTTCAAATCCCTCCGGGCCCGTTGCCACGAGCAATCGTGGGTTTTTTGCGGTGATGCATCTGAGAGGAAATTTGTTCATGTATAAGGGGGTTTTTCATTGAGCACCAAACTGAATGTGTTGGAGCACGCGATGGTGCCAGACCATAAAATCATGAGCGAGGATGAAGTGTCGGAGCTTCTCGCTCGCTACAACATTACAACCGAACAATTACCGAAAATCTACCATGACGATCCAGCTGTCAAGGAGATCGGCGCAAATGCCGAAGATGTGATACGAATTATCCGGGCGAGTCATACCGCTGGCAGGGCCGAGGCATTCCGTCTCGTGGTCAAGAGACCAAAGAAATAAATTTTGGGGTTGGTCAGTCTGATTGACAGAAGTATTTTATCGAGGGCATATTTTTCACGGGAGCATGTTGCGCGCCACCAGCTTGACTCCTTCAACTATTTCCTACAGCACAATCTTCAGAAAGTGGTCAACGAGCAGCGGGTTATCGAGACCGACATCGAGAACCGGGGCAAGAACAATGACCCGGTCTGGGTGGAACTCGGGAACATTGAAGTAAAGAAGCCGCTCGTGCGGGAGGCTGACGGGTCACAGGGAGAACTCTACCCCTGTGAGGCCCGCCTGCGCAACCTGACGTATGC
>Ga0209099_1000115_pt1 | contig 90962 bp, 72 predicted proteins | sample AD_JPNHW2_MetaG_FD_184430 | JGI IMG/M metagenome (GOLD analysis project Ga0209099, IMG submission 184430) | Active sludge microbial communities of municipal wastewater-treating anaerobic digesters from Japan - AD_JPNHW2_MetaG (SPAdes) (version 2) | ecosystem: Engineered > Bioreactor > Anaerobic...
ATGCAGAATCTTTTAACTCCAAAATAAAACTATTTAGAGCAAATTTAAGAGGTGTAGTGGATACGGAATTTTTTCTCTTTAGACTTCATAAACTTTTTGCTTAGTCCCCAGAAAATTTATGTGACCCATTATTTATAAAATTAGAATCAAACAGAAAAAAAATAATTAAGGTAAAGTGAATATTATATAAAGATTGTATTAAGACAAATCGAAATAAGTTTAATAAATATTGAATTATTAAACTCAAATATGAAATATACATGAATACTGTGAGCAATACCTGAACGTATTTTTATTCGAGTGAATTTTTTTTATTTTGCTCGAACAGGAACCGTTAGAATAACATTCATCTTAATCTTTTCACCATTTTGAATTCCTGGTGCATATTTAAGTGGAGTAACAAGTTTTACAACCTGCTCTTCGAGTCCGTAACCAATGTTACTCAACACTGCAATATTTGTAATTGTGCTGTCGGGCAAAACATCAAAACTCAACATAATGTTTCCTGTAATATTTTTTTCTACAGCTTCTTCAGGATACTGAATATTCTTGTAAAAAAACATAACCAATTCCATATCACCGCCGGGGTAAAATGGTTGTTGCTGAGTAACCACTGTGAAATTGGTATCAATTTTTGAACTCTTCTGATCAACCTGGCTTATCACACTTAAAGGCAGAAGAGTCATGACTAATATGACAACAATTGCTTTCATGTTACATTTTTTATTTGTTGAAATTTTTTTAATTTATTAATAAATTTTTCTTTTTCATAAGTTACTGCATCAATAAACCTGATAAAAGATTTTTATTTTTTTATGATATCAGTTACTTTAAATTCAGTTCTTCTATTCAATTGGTATTGTTCTTCAGCGCATTTTACACCATCAATACAACTATTAACCGGAACACTTTCGCCATAACCTTTTGCAGTGATTCGGTCTTTATTGATTCCTTGTGAGATAATGTAAGCAACGGCCGACTCGGCTCTTTTTTGTGATAGTTTTTCATTGTATGCATTCGACCCTCTGCAATCGGTATGAGAACCCAGTTCGATTTTTATATCAGGATTCCGTTTAAGCAGATCAACCAATTTGTCTAACTCTAATGCTGCATCGCTTCTGATATTCCATTTGTCAAAATCATAATATATATTTTCAAGGACAATGGATTTGTTGAGTACGATCTTATCGAGCAACAGGTCAACAAAAACTGTATCATTCCTGGTTTTGCATACTGTTGTTGCAAGTGATTTCGACTGCATAAAGTATCCTGTTTTTGTTGCAGTTAAATCATAAGCCGAATTGCATTCCAGGTTTGCATAAAACTTTCCATCATTATTTGAAGTAAGAATTCCTGTTGCATTTGTAGTTTTATTATCCATTTTAATATTAGCTTCCTTCAATACTTCTATGGAATTGTCTTCTAATCGTTGCTTTACCACTCCTGCTAAAATCAGTTTAGTGATAGGTTCAGGAATAAAATAATAAATATCATCTTCACCTTTTCCGCCATCTCTGTTCGATGCAAAGTATCCTGATTTTCCGGGGTCAGTATAAAAAACTGAAAAATCGTCTTTCGCGGAATTAATAGGGTATTTCAGGTTAACAGGCTGTTCCCAGTTATCTTTACTTCCCGAAGAAGAAAATATATCTAATCCTCCCATCCCGGGATGCCCGTCACTTGAAAAGTATAACATACCTTCTGAATCCACGTATGGGTATGATTCTTCACCTTCCGTATTTATTTTATCACCGGCATTCATTGGCTTACTCCAACTTCCATCAGATTGTTTAGAGGAATAATAAATATCTGTTTTTCCATAGCCACCAGGCATATCGGATGCAAAATACAGAACTTGTCCATCAGGCGATATTGCCGGATGTCCAATGGAATACTCACTTGCTTTATTATATTGGAATGGCTTTATATCAAACCATTTGTCATTTTGATAGTGAGCAGAATAAATTTCAAGAAAGTTGGTGTATTTTTTTTCGATTGCATAGTTAAACCAACTGGTAGGGTCACTATTTATAGGCCTTTCGTTTATCCTTCTTTTTTTTGCTCTTGTAAAATAAATAGTATTGGTTGTTTTATCAAACGTACATAATGCATTATGATACTCATCATTAAGACCGGATATCAGAACAGGGTCCATCAGTTGAATATTATTATATTCGGGATAAGAAGAAACAAACGGTATAAAGTCTGGCGAAGCTGACATCCCGGTTTTGGAAATCCCTTCAGCATTATTTTGATTATAAACAGAATCGGGTGAATTTAGTGATGAGCTTTCAGTTGGAATATAATATAATTTGAAATACGCATTACCGCTGCAACCATCGGTTTGTTTCTCTGACAGTGTACTTCCGGTAATAAAACGATCGGATGAAATGATGTAACCATCGTTGAAAGTAATTAATCCGAATTCTGAATAAGTTGAATTAAATGCTTTCGCATTTATGACATTAAAATAGGCAGGGTCGGCTATCCATTCCAATGAATTTTTGCAGGATAAAATCAAATCATCTGCTTTATCTTTCATTTTTGGATTGATTTCGGAATAGCGCTTATATTGCAACATGGCTTCCTCATATTTGCTATTTGATTTTAGAACATTGGCATAATTAAGAACATCATTAGCTGTGAATCCGTCGAATGAAGTTACTTTTGAAAGCCAGACCTCAACTGATTTTGTATCACGCAGCATCATATAGCATTCGGCCATTTCTCTTGCGTTTTCAATCGTTGGTGGATTTGTTTTAAAATATTCCTTATATGAATCAATTGCCTGGGAATATTCATGACTTGCCATAAGGGATTTAGCTTTTTGCAGCGATGTTTGTGCTGATAAAGAAAAACTGAAAGCAAAAATTGTAATGGCTACTGCGATTGACCTGATGTAAATATCTCGTGTTTTCATATGTTTAATTTTTTTAATTAAAAATACCTTGGATTTATTACACTTGAAGTTGTTTTATTTGGGAAATAATAACCCAGGGAGAATTCATGACCCGGATAGTCACTTAGTGTTGAAATAGAATATGTGTAAGCATAACCAACACGGAACAGATCGTTAATATTATATTCTGCCATAACCAGGAAAGCATCTCTTAATCTCAGAGAACTTTCAAGATCGCCTGTAGTAAAAATTTTTGCACCGGTTCGGATACTTGCTCCCAGCCAGAACTTGTTATTGTAAAGGAGAAAGGCATTAATATCAATATTTGAAGGAGCCTTAAAATCCTCTTTCATAAGAAAACTTGGTTTGAATTTAAAGTTTGGAGCGATATCAAAAACATAACCGGAAGTTAAGTAATAATGCCTAACCTGGCTGGCAACCAACAGGTCTTTGCTTTTAAAAACATCCGCTGTTAAATTTGAACATGAAATTCCTGCAAAAAATCTTTCATTATATAAAAAGACACCTGTTTTTGAATCAAACCGGAACTTGTTTGTCATGGATTTAGGAACCTGCGGATCATCGGGAGTTATCGTTACCAGTTCGCTGCCATCGATATTAAAATTAGTAGCTCCAATAGCTATACCCATAGATAATTTAAGGGTTTTACTAATTTTTACTTTAAACGAGTAACTTCCGAAAATCCCATTTTGGTTTTCTGCTCCGATTTTATCATTGATCAGATGTAGACCAACTCCAATTTTGTTTGTTATTGGGCCATCAATACCCAATGTCTGTGTAGTAGGAGATCCGGCAAATCCAGTCCATTGACTTGAATAAATAGCATTCGCATTGAATACTTCCTTTGTGCCAGCATATGCCGGGTTTATGACCAGCATATTAAATATATACTGATTATATTGAGCATCTTGCTGTGCGTAGCCTGTAGCTGTAAATAGCATCAGTGCTAATATTTTTGTGATTGTTTTCATAACAATATAGTTTTAAGTTCGACACAGATTTACCTTAAAATAGTTATATATCCGTTGAAAGTCCTTTGAACATTACACATTTCAACTTTCAGTATATAGAAATATGTACCTTCAGTAAGTTGGCTGCCATCCCAGTTACCCTGGTATCCTTTTATTGAATATATTTCGTTGCCCCACCTGTTTACAACTACGAGGCTATTATCGGGATAAAGTTCAATATTTTTGATTGCCCAGAGATCATTTATACCATCACCGTCTGGTGTAAAGGCATTGCTAAAACCAAGCTGTTCCTCAACGGGTCCGGGATTAACTTGCTTAGTATATTCGTTCTGGCAACCTTTATTATCAGTTACGGTTACAGTGTAATTTCCGGCACTTAGTCCTTCAATCATTGGTGTTAATGAACCATTCGACCAACTATAGGTATAAGGTGATTCACCTCCTGAAGCCGATATTTCGATAGCTCCATTTAGATTCCCCGTGCAGTCAGCATCTACAACTGAAACTAATTCAATTTTGATTTGATCCGGCTGAGATAATTCAAACTGCACTTCCACAGAACAACCCATATTATCATATACGGTTAAAACATAATTACCAGCGGGAAGATCAGAGAACACATCAGATTCCTGTGGTAGTTCTCCATTTAGAGAATAGCTATATGGTGCAGTGCCCCCTGATGATGATACTAAAATTGCTCCATCGGATCCATTATAACATGATACTTCTGATGTAATTGCAACACTTGCGGATAGCGGCTGAGGATTTAATAATGTTATTTCAGGTGAAGTTGCTTTACAATTATTTGCGTCAAAAACTGAAATAACATATGTTCCGCTTGACAAACCTGAGAAAACACTCGAGCTCTGAATAGGTCCTTCATTAATAGAGTAGCTGTATATTCCTGTACCACCTTCAGCAGTTGCATTAATTACACCGTTACTTTGATCATGGCATAATACGGGTGATGTAATAGATGCGTCAATGGTCAATACAGCTGGGTTGTTTATTACAATTGATGGAGAAACAGCAGAACAGTTATTTGCATCAAAAACAGTTAAAACATAAGTTCCACTAGTTAGATCTGTAAATTCATTTGAAACTTGTAATGGTCCACCATTAATTGAATAACTGTATGAGCCTGTACCACCAGAAACAGTTGCAGTAATAAATCCGTCACTTGCATCATGACATGATACTTGAGGTGAATTTGTTGTAACAATAGTAATAGGTGATGGGTTTGTTATCACTATAGGGAATTCAGTAATTGCTGAACAATTATAGATATCATTTACAGTAATGTTATATGTGCCTTCAGAAAGCCCTGAGAAAACATTTGATGTTTGTGCCGGTCCTCCGTTTAGTGAGTAGCTAAATGTGCCGGTACCACCCATTGCTGTTACTGTTATTATTCCATCATTTACATCATGACACGATATCTGCGATGAAATCATAGCTTCGGCAGTTAGTAATGGTGGGTTATTTATTATCATTTCTGGAGTAGCTGCTGAACAATTATTGGCATCGAAAACAGATACTATATATTTACCACTTGATAAACCTTTGAATACATTAGATAACTGTGCAGGACCATTATTTAAAGAATATTTATATGCACCGGTACCGCCACTTGCTGTTGCTGATATTTCACCATCGCTTGCATTATAACAGCTTACCTGAAAACTGGCTTTTGCCATTACTTTTAAGCCTTCAGGGTTGGCTATAGTGATTTGTGGCGCTGTAGCTGAACATCCTTTAATATCATAAACAGTTACAATATAAGTACCTGCCGGTAAACCACTAAATACATTTGAACTTTGAATTGCTCCACCATTAAGCGAATAACTATATGCGCCTGTACCACCTGTTGCAGTAGCCGTTATGACACCATCACTGGCATTGTAACAGCTTACCTGTGGTGAAGCAATAGCTGTTAAAGTTAATATTGCAGGATTGTTTATTATAATTTCAGGAGTGCTTGCTGAACAATTATTAATATCATAAACAGTAACAATATATGTGTCTGCAGGCAGATTACTGAAAACATTAGAACTTTGATTTGGTCCACCATTTAATGAATAACTGTAAGCCCCGGTTCCTCCATTTGCTGTAGCTGTAATTACTCCATCATTTGAATTGTGGCAGGATACCTGTGAGCTACCTACTGCTGATATTACTAATAGAGGAGGGTTGATGATATTGAGCAATGCTTCTGTAGTGGCTGAACAATTGTTGATATCGAATACTGTAATGCTATATGTGCCACTTGGTAATCCGTTGAAAACATTAGAGCTTTGGATTGGTCCACCATTGAGTGAAAAGCTATAAGCACCGGTTCCGCCATTTGCTGTAACTGTTATAACTCCATCATTTGTATTGTAGCAAGATACCTGTGAACTACCTTCTGCTTGTATTGTTAATAATTCTGGTTCTAAAATTTCTACTTCTAATGTTTTAGAACAATTGTAAGCATCAGTAACGGTAAGGTTGTATGCACCCGGAGCTAAACCCGAAATATCTTCACTGCTTGAACTGAATGAACCCGGACCAGACCAATGATAGCTGAAAGGAGCCGTTCCACCACTAACTGTTACATCTATAGAACCATCACCTGAACCTTTGCAACTAACCGGAACTACTGAAGAAGCTGATACAGCAAGCAATGCAGATGATTGCAAAATAGTTGCTGATGTATACCTAATGCATCCATAAGCATCAGTTACTGTAACATAATATGTACCTGGCGCTAGTCCTGAAATATCTTCTGATGAAGCAGTGTATGATCCCGGACCAGACCATGAATAGTTATATGGTAATGTTCCATTTGATACACTTAAATCTATTGATCCATCATGACTACCTGTACACGATACCGGAGTTATTGTGGAAATAGATAGAGTTAACATTCCTGGTGATTGCTCTACTTTTGCTGAAGCAGTTTTTGCACATTTATAAGCATCAGTTACAGTAACATAATATGTACCTGGTGCAAGACCAGAAATATCTTCTGTTGAAGCACTATATGATGCCGGACCACTCCATACAAAAACATATGGTAAAGTTCCACCTGATACACTGATGTTAATTGAACCATCTCCACCTCCGCTACATGTTACAGGAGTTGTTGAAGTAATCGATACAGCGAGTAAAGCAGAAGACTCAAGAATATTTGCTTCTAAAGTTTTTGCACAATTGTAAGCATCAGTAACAGTGAGAGAATAAGTACCCGGAGCTAAACCCGAAATATCTTCACTAATAGAAGAGAATGCATTTGGTCCGGCCCAATGATAGCTGAAAGGAGCCGTACCACCACTTACAGTAACATCAATTGAGCCATCACCTGAACCTTTGCAACTAACCGGAACCACTGATGTTGCCGATACAGCGAGTAAGTAAGAAGACTCAAGAATATTTTCTGATAAAGTTTTTACACAATTATAAGCATCGGTAACAGTGAGAGAATAAGTACCCGGAGCTAAACCGGAAATATCTTCACTGCTTGAACTGAATGAACCCGGACCAGACCAATGATAGCTGAAAGGAGCCGTTCCACCACTAACTGTTACATCTATAGAACCATCACCTGAACCTTTGCAACTAACCGGAACTACTGAAGAAGCTGATACAGCAAGCAATGCAGATGATTGCAAAATAGTTGCTGATGTATACCTAATGCATCCATAAGCATCAGTTACTGTAACATAATATGTACCTGGCGCTAGTCCTGAAATATCTTCTGATGAAGCAGTGTATGATCCCGGACCAGACCATGAATAGTTATATGGTAATGTTCCATTTGATACACTTAAATCTATTGATCCATCATGACTACCTGTACACGATACCGGAGTTATTGTGGAAATAGATAGAGTTAACATTCCTGGTGATTGCTCTACTTTTGCTGAAGCAGTTTTTGCACATTTATAAGCATCAGTTACAGTAACATAATATGTACCTGGTGCAAGACCAGAAATATCTTCTGTTGAAGCACTATATGATGCCGGACCACTCCATACAAAAACATATGGTAAAGTTCCACCTGATACACTGATGTTAATTGAACCATCTCCACCTCCGCTACATGTTACAGGAGTTGTTGAAGTAATCGATACAGCGAGTAAAGCAGAAGACTCAAGAATATTTGCTTCTAAAGTTTTTGCACAATTGTAAGCATCGGTAACAGTGAGAGAATAAGTACCCGGAGCTAATCCTGAAATATCTTCACTACTTGAACTGAATGAACCCGGACCAGCCCAATGATAGCTGAAAGGAGCCGTTCCACCACTAACAGTTACATCTATCGAGCCATCACCTGAACCTTTGCAACTAACCGGAACCACTGATGTTGCCGATACAGCGAGTAAAGCAGAAGACTCAAGAATATTTGCTTCTAAAGTTTTTGCACAATTATAAGCATCGGTAACAGTGAGAGAATAAGTACCCGGAGCTAACCCTGAAATATCTTCACTGCTTGAACTGAATGAACTTGGACCAGCCCAATGATAACTGAAAGGAGCCGTTCCACCACTAACAGTAACATCTATCGAGCCATCACCTGAACCTTTGCAACTAACCGGAACTACTGATGTTGCCGATACAGCGAGTAAAGCAGAAGACTCAAGAATATTTGCTTCTAAAGTTTTTGCACAATTGTAAGCATCGGTAACAGTGAGAGAATAAGTACCCGGAGCTAATCCTGAAATATCTTCACTAATAGAAGAGAATGCATTTGGACCAGCCCAATGATAGCTGAAAGGAGCAGTTCCACCACTAACAGTAACATCTATAGAGCCATCACCTGAACCTTTGCAACTAACCGGAACCACTGATGTTGCCGATACAGCGAGTAAAGCAGAAGACTCAAGAATATTTTCTGATAAAGTTTTTACACAATTATAAGCATCGGTAACAGTGAGAGAATAAGTACCCGGAGCTAAACCCGAAATATCTTCACTGCTTGAACTGAATGAACTTGGACCAGCCCAATGATAACTGAAAGGAGCCGTTCCTCCACTTACAGTAACATCTATAGAACCATCATGTGATCCCGTACAGCTTACAGGGACTACAGTGTTTTTTGAAACAGCCATCTCAACAGAAGATCCGTTAATAGTAGCCGGTAAAGGTTGAATAATTTCGCAATTTCCTATTAGACTCGTGTCCCTTATATTTACCAGATACGAGCCAACTGCAAGATTTCCAATGGTAACTTGTGTGCTTCCGGTCTCAAATGATATCCATGTTCCTCCATTAATTGAATATTCTAATTTTGGAGAAGCAGAAGAAGATTGCGCAGAAACAGTAATTGATCCGCTGTTTAAAGAACAAGTATTATTTTGTATTGAAGATATTTGAGCTTTTACTCCTTGCACGTTAACATGAAATTCACAAGTTTGTGTTAAAGAAGTTCCCGTAGGAGATGTATATGTTGCAGTATATACAACCAACGAATCTCCTACAGGGAAAAACCCGGGGATTGGTCCGGTTATATTAAAATTGATACCACCAATGCAATTACCCAGATCCATTAGGATTGCATCAAAATAAATATTATCTACATAACATTTATTATTGCCGTTACCACTAAAAACAAATTTTAACCGGTAAAGACCTTTTTCAATAGTAGCCGGAATGTTTATGGTGTAAGTATCAAGTCCCGGTGTATTGATATTAACACTTCCTATGAATATTTCTGTTGAATCATTATCTAAATATAACTTCCATGTAAAATTTCTCCCGGTTTCGCAATATACATCCATTATGACATCCAGAGACGGTTCAATATATACAGTTGGTGATAAAATTGAAGGATCTCCAGAACCTGTTGATTGCCATAAATTGACAAATCCATTATTAATACCTACTCGTTGTACCTGGTTAAATTCCCAGCATTCCCACTTTACTTCTGGTAAGTCAAAAAGCATAATGAAATTATGGAGTCCACCGGGTAAATCAGCAAGGCAATTTAGATCGAAATCCGGGCTTTGCCAATCTACATATGCTCCGAAAACATTATTTTTTATGGAATCAGCGCAGACAACTATATCATTCGGGCAATCTGTAACAACAATTGGCTCAGCGCTTACTATGACATTGGAACTACTAGAACACTCCCCATTGCTTATTACAACCGTGTAAATACCGCTGTTTGCGGTGGTTGCATTTAGTATAACAGGGTTCTGTAAATTTGATGTAAAACCATTAGGTCCTGTCCAACTCCATGATGTGGCATATCCTCCACTTTCGTATAAGTTCAATGTACTTCCAACACAAACAGGCGAATTACTTGATGCCAGAGCAATGCATCCTCCGTTATTATTTATAAAAAAATTGGAAGGTTTTTCACTGGAGATACCTTCCAAAAATTTTACATCCGCTCGATTATTATCAGGAGTAAGTGCTGAAACTTGCAAGCCTGGATTTATAAAAAATATTGATGTTATCAATATTAAAAAAGGATGAACCTTTTTAGAACAAAAAGTTACAAAAAAACTGCTGCTACGATTTGTTTTTCCTGAGTTAGAAATTCTGTTCATAGTTTTAATATTTTTCGTTTATAATAATATTTAAGTATTAAAATTTATGATGATTGATTTGTGTAAACAAAAATATGTTTGTCAATTATGAAAAGTGATTATGTAAATATTAATTTGAAATAAAGTTTGTATAAAAAGGAAAAAGGGAAGGTTGTTTAAACCCTTATCCGTATTGGGGTTTTAGGGATGTGGTTTTTCTTGTGAAAACGATTCAATAGCAAATTATGTTGATGAAAAAAATCAGTCATCAAATCATTTTTCTATCATTATTAAAGTATACCCGAAAGGGTATATATAAATTATTTTTATAAAAAATATACCCGATGGGGTGTAATATTTGAAAAATGTTGTATATTTGTACCCAAAAGGGTATAAAATGACATCAAATCAAACCATATCTGCATTAATAAAAAGTAAGCGGAAACAATTAAAGATAACTCAGCCACAGCTTGCAGACAAGGCAGGAGTGGGGTTGCGGTTTATCAGGGAAATGGAGCATGGCAAAACTTCGCTCCGTATGGATAAGGTAAACCAGGTGCTACTATTGTTTGGTATGGAACTGGGTCCTGTTCCTGTTAACAGAAAAAAACTAATCGATGAGAAAAGCTGAAATATTTATGCATGATATTCCGGCAGGAGAGCTGCTGGAAAATGAAAACGGATATGTCTTTACATACTATGAAGCATATCTGAAAGACCTTGAAACGCAGTCTGTAAGTCTTACATTGCCCAAGAGCAGCAAACCATTTGAAAGTAAAGTGCTGTTTCCTTTTTTTGATGGTTTGATACCAGAAGGATGGCTTCTTGATATAGCTCAGAAAAACTGGAAATTAAATCAACGTGATCGGATGGGCTTATTGTTGGTATGTTGCCACGATTGTATTGGTGCAGTTAAAGTCGTTGAAAAAAATAGCTGATGATGAAAACGAACAAATGTTTATTCTGCTACAATGAGCTTGATGAAAACAATGAAATGTTTCATTCTGCTTGCTGTAAAAAAATATTCGGAAAACCTGAACCTCCTGAGTTACCTTATACAGAAAAGGAATTAATGGAATTAGGCATACAGGTTGTAAGAAGCCAGTCTGCTGTTACCGGGGCGCAGCCAAAACTTTCCCTGGATCTTTTGAAAGGCGAAAGTAAAGGTGCTCCTATGAGGCTTACAATAGTTGGTTTGCATGGAAAATATATTTTGAAACCACAAACAGAAACTTATCCGAATTTACCGGAAGTTGAAGATTTAACAATGCACCTTGCTGAAATAGCTGGAATAGCAACAGTTCCTCATTCTCTTGTTCAGATGAAATCAGGAAAGCTTGCATATATAACCAAAAGAATTGATAGAACTGACAAGAAAAAGATTCATATGGAGGATATGTGTCAGCTTACAGAGCGCCTTACTGAACACAAGTACCAGGGGTCTTATGAACAGATAGGGAAGGCATTAATGAAATTTTCGTCTAATCCCGGTCTTGATCTGGTGAATTTTTATGAGCAGGTATTATTTTCTTTCCTTACCGGGAATACAGACATGCACCTGAAAAATTTTTCATTGATAAATCTGCCGGAGACCGGGTATGTACTCACACCGGCTTATGATATGGTTTCTACTGCACTGGTGATGCCTTCTGATAAAGAGGAATTGGGCTTGGCTCTTAATGGTAGAAAGAAAAAAATAGAATTGAGTGATTTTATGAAAGCTATGAGCAGTAATGGAATTCCGGAGAAAGCACAAATGAACATTGTAGCAAAAATGGAAGCATCACTTCCTTCTATAATAGACTTTGTGAAGAAAAGCTTTTTAACAAAGGCAATTCAGCAAAGGTATACGAAAATTATTTCTGAAAAGGCAGGACAACTGCATTTGAAAATAAAATAAAGATTTCATTGCATTACTTTCCGATACAAAATTTACTGAATATATTTCCAAGAATTTCTTCAGTGGTAACTTCACCGGTAATTTCAGCAAGATAGTGAAGAGCGGTACGGATATCAGATGCAATAAATTCAGTAGAGCTATTATTGGTCAAAGCATTTTGCGACCGGGAAATGGATTCATGAGCTTTATGCAACGATTCGTAATGACGGGAGTTGGTAATTATATTACCTTCATTGTTGTTCAATTCTTCCGAGGCATATTTGGTAAGCTTTTCAACAAGGATATTAATGTTTTCGCCACGTTTTGCGCTGATAAATATAGGTTCGAGATCCATTAAATCTTTAAAACCCTTTGGGGATTCAATCAATATGTCGGTTTTATTGGCAACAACAATAAGCTTTTTGTTCTGATTTATATACTTTTTGTTAAAATCAGTTATGGTTGTTTTTATTTCTTCAACGGAAGATTCATTGATGTCGAACATGTATAAAACTATGGAAGCTTTTTCTATTTTTTCATAAGTTTTTTCTATTCCCATATTTTCAATCATATCCGTAGCTTCGCGAAGACCTGCTGTATCAATAAACCGGAAAGCAATTCCCTGGATAACCATTACATCTTCAATGGCATCTCTTGTTGTGCCCGGGATATCAGTAACAATAGCTTTATCCTCGTCCAATAAAATATTCAACAAAGTAGATTTCCCTACATTGGGTTTCCCGACAATAGTTACAGGAATCCCTGTTTTAATTATATTCCCGAATTTATATGATTCCAGAAGATTTGAAATATGTGATAGGATATCCAATAATAAATTTTTTAATTCATCCCTGTTTGCAAATTCAACATCTTCTTCGCTGAAGTCAAGCTCCAGTTCAAGCATTGATGAAAAGTTAAGGAGTTTACTGCGCAGCACTTTTATTTCATTTGAGAAACCACCACGCATCTGCTGAATGGCAAGCCGGTGTGCAGATTGCGAAGTCGACGAGATAAGGTCTGCAATGGCTTCCGCTTGTGTAAGGTCAATTCGTCCGTTTAAAAATGCACGTAATGAAAATTCGCCGGGTTGTGCAGCACGTGCGCCATTTCTTATAAGTAACTGTAATAACTGATGCTGAATATAAATTGAGCCATGACACGAAAATTCAACAACATCTTCAGTGGTAAAACTTTCAGGACTTTTAAAAAGAGTTATTATTGCTTCATCAAGAAAAATGTTTTCTTCCTGGAAAATATTTCCAAGATATGCATGATGATATTTCAGTTCATTAAAATGAAGATTACTGTTTTTGGATTTCCATATTTTTTCAGAAATTCCGAATGCATCTTTCCCGGAAAGTCTTATTATAGAAATAGCGCCTGTTCCAAAGGGTGTGCTTACAGCACATATTGTATCTTCATTCAGCATAATAAAATCTTTATAACAAAAATAAGTAAAAAGGTTTGGTTATAATAATTCAAAATGTAATTTTGTAAAACTGAAATTGTAAAAATAAGTAAAATGAGCGTATTAGTTAACAAAGATTCCAAAGTATTGGTACAGGGCTTTACCGGCACTGAAGCTACTTTTCATGCAACACAGATGATTGAGTACGGTACGAATGTAGTTGGCGGCATCACACCCGGTAAGGGTGGGCAACAACATTTGGGAAAACCGGTTTTCAATACTGTTGCTGACGCGGTTGAAAAAACGAAAGCCAATGTTTCGGTAATATTTGTACCGCCTGCATTTGCTGCCGACGCTATAACTGAAGCTGCTGAAGCCGGAATCGAAGTTATCGTTTGTATTACTGAAGGTATTCCTGTAAAGGATATGGTGTCTGTTAAAGAATATATTTCTAAGAAAAATTGTACCTTGATTGGTCCTAATTGCCCGGGAATTATAACCCCGGGTGAAGCTAAAATTGGTATTATGCCCGGATTTATTCATAAACCCGGTACTATCGGAATCATTTCGCGTTCAGGAACGCTGGCTTATGAAGCTGTTGACCAGATCACCAAAGTTGGGTTAGGACAATCAACCGGAATTGGAATTGGCGGGGATCCCATTCCCGGAACAACAATTTTAGATGCAATGAAACTTTTTATGGATGATCCAAAAACAGAAGGTATTGTAATGATTGGCGAAATTGGCGGAAACATGGAGGCTGATGCAGCAATGTGGATTAAAAATAATAATAAAAAACCTGTTGTAAGTTTTATTGCCGGTGCTACAGCTCCCAAAGGTCGTACAATGGGACATGCCGGCGCTATCATTGGTGGCAAAGACGATACCGCTGAAGCGAAGAAAAAAATATTGCGTGAATGTGGCGTTCATGTTGTGGATTCACCTGCCGATATTGGCAAAAAAATGATTGAAGTTTTAAAGAAAAAATAATTCTTTTTCTGTCTATAGTACAGAATATTCTTTCCTGTATATTTTAGTTGTTAACAATTTTTGTATTTCTTCGTATCTCGTGAAGAAATTTACATGGCTTATTATTTATATTTTTGCCACGCTTATTTTTATTTCATGAAAGATCTAACTGTAGGGAAAGAAGGAAAGCTTATTTTTTATTTTGCAATACCTATGTTGCTGGGGAATGTTTTCCAGATGTTCAACATGATAGTGGATAGTATTATCGTTGGGAATTTTTTGGGTAAAGCTTCTGTAGCCGCAGTAGGTGCATCATTTCCTGTTTTGTTTGCGCTTATTTCATTATTGATGGGTATTACTGCCGGTATCAATATTATCATTTCACAATATTTTGGAGCAAAGGATTATGATGCGGTTAAACGTTCTGTAGACACGGCGTATATTTTTTTATTTTTTGCTTCGATTATCATAGGAGTTACCGGATTGTTATTTTGCAGGGATATTTTTATGCTGTTAGATCTGCCTATAGAAGTATTGCCGGAAGCATTGCTTTATATCAGGATATACATGATAGGAATATTATTTATGGCCGGTTTCCAGGGAACAAATGCGGTTCTTCGGGGGATGGGCGATTCCAAAACCCCTTTATATTTTATGATAATTGCTACGGTTCTTAATATTATTCTTGAAATGATATTTATTCCTGTAATGAAAATGGGAATTGAGGGTGCCGCAATAGCAGCAGTAATTGCACAAGCAGTAGCTTTTATAATTGCAACTTTTTACCTGAATAAGAAACATGAGTTTATAAGAATTTCTTTTGTGAAAATATATTTTGACAAGAATATTTTTTATAAGAGTTTGAAAATAGGATTGCCTTCCGGGTTACAGCAAACATTTGTTGCTCTCGGGATGATGGCTTTATTGAAAATAGTTGATAGTTTTGGTACCAATACAATTGCAGCATACACGATTGCCGGAAGGATCGATTCTTTTGCTACTTTACCTGCTATGAATTTTTCGATGGCGCTGATGACCTTTGTCGGACAAAACCTGGGAGCAGGGAAACAAGAAAGGGTAAGAAAAGGATACTTGTCGGCGCAAGTGATCACGGGTGGTATTTCCATAGTAATGTCAATTATGATATGGCTTTTTTCTTCTCAGCTGATGTCGGTGTTTAATCAGGATAAAGAAGTTATCCGCATTGGTTCTAATTACCTGTTGATCGTTAGTTCATTTTATTTGCTGTTTTCAATGATGTTTATAAACACCGGTGTTTTCCGTGGAGCAGGTGATACATTGGTGCCGATGTTTCTTACATTATTATCATTATGGTTAATACGAATTCCTCTTGCATATTTTTTATCTGATAAAATTGGTATGAATGGAATCTGGTGGTCGATGCCGATTGCATGGTTTGCCGGAACGGTATTTTCATTCATATATTATTTTAAGGGTAGATGGAAAAAGAAAGTAATAGTTAAACAGCCTGCAATAACAGAATAAATATGAGTCATCCTATTTTAATTGCCGATAGCGGAGCTACAAAGACCGATTGGCGTCTTATTCACAGCAGTGATGATATAAGACCATTTCAAACCAATGGGTTTAATCCATTCTTTATTGATTCCCTGCATATAAATGAAGAGGTGGATAAAGACCTTGTTCCATTCATGAACAGCGATGGAGTTAAAGAAATATATTTCTATGGTGCAGGATGTTCATCAACGGAAAAGTGCATGGTTATTGAAGATGCGCTTACTCCTTTATTTCCTAATGCGAGCATTGAAGTTGAAAGCGACCTGCTGGGCGCTGCGCGTTCATTATTTGGGCATAATGAAGGACTGGCATGTATACTTGGTACAGGCTCCAATTCATGCATCTATGATGGGAAAAAAATTACAGAAAACATTCCTTCGTTAGGTTATATATTAGGTGATGAAGGCAGCGCTGCTCATATAGGTAAACAAATATTGAAAGAAACTTTATCATTGAATGCTCCGAAAGAGATCAGCGAATTGTATCAAAAAAAATATGGTTACTCAAAAGAAGAAATACTAACTCAGATTTACAAAAAACCTTTTCCAAACCGTTTTCTTGCTTCGTTTGCTTTGTTTGCTACAGAAAATGTTTCTAATGTTTTCTTTAAAGAAATTGTGAAAAACAGTTTTTCTGATTTTTTTAAAACTCAACTTCTTCGGTATTCGCGTTGTAAAGAAATTCCTGTGAGTTTTACCGGTTCCGTAGCATTTGTTTTTGCCGATATTTTAAATGAAATTGCATCGGAAAATAATATGGCTATTCAGAAGATAGTGCAATCACCTATTGACGGGCTTATTGAATACCATCTCGATGATGTGAAAAAAAGAATGGCAGCAAGATTTTCTGCCGATGATGATTAATACAGCTATTTTATTTTCTCTAATTTCTTTTTATGACTTTCTGCTTTTCTCTTTAATTCCATCGTTTTTTTGACATGGTATTTATTATTCGATATTAAAGCAGAGAAATGATGTTTAATATATTTGTTACGTACTGTATAAAAGCCATATTCCGTTGCTTTTTCATTAATGTATGAAATAAGCTCCGCCTTGGTCAACGATTTTTGTTTCCTGCAAAAGCGCTTAAACTCATTATATCTTGAAATCCAATCTTCCATTTGTGTTGAAAACGTTTCAATATTTTTTTTTAATACCAATAAATTCTGTTCATATTCTTCCTTAAGATTGCCTTCATTTATGCATGAAGCTTTGAGTTTTGTAAGATATGCTGCTTTATTTTTAAACAGGAAAGATTGCCTGTATATTTTATTTTTAATAAGTTTTAGATCTTTGTATAGCGCTTTAAAGAAGAAAGTACTGTCGATAAATAAATTTGCATCGTTCATGTATTTATGAGCAAGAACAGTATCTTTAAGCATTCTGATTTCATGATCAAGATCATCGTAATATTCAAAGCGGGTAGCCTTTAATGTAGTTTCAATATTTGTATAAAGCTCAGAACCTATAGCATATTCATTAATGTTTTTAGAAATAATTTTATGTGATTTATCTCCGTTTGTAAAAAAGATATTTATGGAATCCTGTTGCCATGCTATTGAATCGCTTGTGAAAAGCGCATCGTAATAATATTTCAGGGAATCAATAGGAGTGGGGGATTTGGCAAGTTTAGTTTTAAAAAACGATTTGTTTTTTTCTAATTTTTTGTATTTACTTTCATATGTCTTCGTAAGTTTTTTTGCAAGTTTTATATTTTTCTTCGCCAACTTTTTTCCATTGGAAAGATTCCTGTAAATATTTTTTGTTGCCCTGATTAAATTATTGTTTTGCCTGATAACCGTGTTCTTCTTGATAATACTATTAGTGAGTAATTCATTTTTTTGCTTACGTAAATACGAAGCATTGGTATCATATTCAATAAGCGATTTCTGCACACAACTTATAACAGTATCGTACAATTCGTTTTGCTCAACTTTATTGATGGAATTCAAATCAAATTTTGAAATTTCATTTTCAGCAATGGCGTAATATGCACGGGCAAGGCAATAATGATTGCGGAAATTAAATCGATTGCCTCTAATTCCGTCGTCAATGATTTTATAATTTTCATCAGAGCTATAATAATTCATTCGTTCGTTATTATTGGCATTATCGTATATGTCATTTTTAATATTATTCGGAATATTTTTGAAATAAAAAGCATCATCGGCTTTGAATTGTTTTATGGAAAAGCCCGTAGAGTTCAGTTGCCATAATGGATTCAAAGAAAGATGATCGTAGCTGAAAAATTTTCCTGATCTAAGGAAATAATTATCGGACGGATTTTTTACAAAATGAGGTTTATATTTTATGATTATCGTTTTCCCGAAAGTAAGGGCTTTTACAATATGTCCGAACAAAGTAACCTTGCTGTATTTTATATAGCCCGCATCCCAGCATTCATCAATATTTTTCCATTTATTATTTAAAAGCACAGCATTCCATGCATGTTCATCAAGATAAAAATTATCAACGCTGTCAACATTAATATCTTTAACATAACCCGTAACTTTTACCGATTTTAAATTTGCATATTTGCACAGTTCGTTAAAGAGTTCGCTATAACCCAAACAGTTTGCCTTACGTTTTTTTAATACTTTTTTCAGCGGAACAGGGTCGTAATTAAAGTTCAACCATTTTTTTACATCGTATTTAATATTATGAGTTATCCATTTATGAATGGCAACAACTTTATCGCTATCGCTAGCAAGCTCTTTGGTAATATGTTCCGAAAGTTTCCGGCAGTCGGTAGTACGAAAGGCAGGAATACTCAGGTTTTGCGAATATATACCAAGTGTAAAAAAACAAGTAAACGAAAATATGAAAATGATTTTTGAAAAGAAGTGCATATCTGAGATCTATGATATTATAACTTTATTAGTGAAGAAATATTTTATGCAAATATATTTTAAAATAGTTCAATTAACTATTTTACTTTTTAGATAGTTTGTTTAATGCTATTCAATAATAATATTGTATTTATCCAATAAGCCCGACAAACCTGATGCTGCGAATTTTGCTTTCTTCATTTTATTTTGTTCAGGGTCGATCGAATAATTATACGATGTGCGAAAATCAACCATTTCAAGATTTGTATGAAAAAATATGGTCCGTTGCAAATCGCAGAAATCAAAAACAGAATTTGTGAGTTCAGCTTCTGAGAAGTCGGCTTCCTGTATATTACAATTTTTAAAAATCATCTTTTTTAATTTCATGTTTATGAAAACTGAAAGTTTCAGTAAACAGTTCTCGAAACATACAGAAAACAGGAACGCGTTGCAGTTATTGAAATGCAAGCCTAATAATTTGCAATTGATAAAACGAATATCGTTGAGTGTTGTATTCTTTAGCTTTGCCAGGCTTAAATCGCAGCCATTGAATTCGCATTCACGAAAAATATAATTCGATAAATCCAAATTATAAAATATGCAGTTTGTAAATGTGCAGCTTTCGTATTCGCCTTTCTCTAAGCTGTTTTTCGTGAAGTCGGTGTTTTTATAATTTTTATTTTCAGGCATTTTTTATTTTTTTTAAGCAAATATAAATTATCATTATCGTGTGGTTAAATTATTATGTCGTTCCTACGGAACTTTGCACAAATTGCATTAACTTGTTTACCGATATTTCGTCCCGTATGGGACGTTATATTGGTAATAATAAATTATAACAGAAGTATAAGTAAGCCCCGTAGTGGGCGATATACCTTGAAATAATTGATACAAAAAATATTTAATCATATAAAAATATTTTTATCAGACAAGTGTGATAAATTATATTATTACTCCAATTCCGTAATAATTTTCATGATCCTGTACATGCGATGCAGCAACGTATTCCAAGCAAATTCATGATTGTTTGCAATCATGGTGAATGCAAGCATTTTCCCTTTTTTGTTTCTGCAATATCCTGTATAGCTTCGCACACGGCTCATATAGCCGCTTTTTGCATGAATGTTATATCTGAAAATTGAAGTTGAATCCGAATCCTTATTGTAATAATTTTCTCCAACTATAGGCATACATTTATAAAGAGGAACAAAAATATCGGAATCGTTTGCAAACGAAACCAGCATGTATGTGAGTTGTTTTGCTGTGATATTATTATTTCTTGAAAGCCCGCTTCCATCGGTCATGTAGAACCCACGCAGGTCAATGTTTTTATCCGACCAGTAATCATAAATTGCATTGATGCCTCCAAGTGTGTTGCCAAATTTATTTTTAGCAACCGAAATTTCTTTCAGGAAAGTTTCAGCATACATATTATCGCTTACATGTAAAGTGAAATATGCAATATTAGTTAGTGATGGAGAATATGTAATCAATACAGGCTTGCGCAAAGGTTTTTCATAATACCCTTTTAAATTTAATTTTCTTATGGTTGTTGCTGAGTCACTGACGTTGATTTTATTTTTCTTGAGATATTTATAAAGCGTGTATGCGCAGAAATAAGCAGGATCAGGGACAGGGCAGGAATAAACTCCATTATATTTTACTTCACCACGAACGATGCGTTCATTTACAAATGGCGGCCCTGCTGCATAAACATAACTGTTATAGATAAAAGGATTGTAAAGAATATTATTCTGCGTGGTAAACTGCGGAACATCCGGTTCAATCTCTGATTTGACGCCATATTTGGTAATGGTAACTTTTATATCGTAACAATTATCATGGAATGAAAGCCCAGATGGCGCTGCACCATAATTGTTCACAACATCTTCCCATGCCCATCCTCCGGGTGTTGCATCATAATCGTAAATTTCTCCATCGCCAATTATTGAACCATTGATAGAATCAATGCCAAGGCTGTCAATAGCGGTTAACCATTGTCTTAACGTAATTTCCATCGCATTGACTCCAAAATTATTTGAACCTAAAGTTGGGTCGCCGCTTCCGTGGATATAAATATTACCTCTGAGTGTTTTGGAATTTTTGTCGATGACACCTGAATATTGCAATATGGTGGGGAAATAAAAATCTTTGCCTAAAGTCTTTAAAGCGATTCCTGTTGTTACAACTTTAAGCGATGATGCGGGAATAAGACTTATGTCGCTGTTCCTTTCGTAGATTATTTTTCCGCTGTCGGCTGTTGCAACAAAAAAACCGAATGTCCCATGAGAAATGGAATCATGTGTTGCCAGTTCATCAACATAATATTTTAAACTATCTAAAGCGGAAAGTGGGATAATTTTGGCTTCAGTTTCTTTTTTTTGTTGTTCTGTTTTGGTTCTATCCTTTAAGAATTTTGAATAAAAATAAATAGCCTCAACTGCGGCTAATAGCCATATGCCGGCCATTATGCCCCAGAAATAAGGAATCCATTTATTTTGTGGTTTCATTTATTTTTCTGATTTCCTTTTCTCCATTTTTCTTTTGTGAACTCATTTCCATCTTCGGTAAAATATTTCCATCGGCCTTCTTTTTTTCCTTCTTTATATTGACCTTCAACTTTTATATTCCCGCTGTCGTAAAAGAACTGCGCGTCTCCATCAGGCTTACCATCTATAAATTCAATGATGGCTTTCTTTTCTCCGTTCTCATAATATTCAAAATATTCACCATGAATTTTTTCTTCTTCATTGTATCTGAATTCCGCTTTTTTCTTTTCATCATCGTTGTCGTAATAGAATACAGCGTTACCGAACACCTTGCCGCTATTTAAGTTTACGGTTCCCTGTAAATTTCCATTTTCATAATATATTTTTAAAACGCCATCAATTTTCCCGTCAACAATTTTGCCTTCATAATGTTTTGTCCCATTTTCGTATTTCATTTCAAAAGCGCCGTCTTTATTGGATATTTCTGATGTGAGTACAGGTAAGAATTTTAAAGAATCAAAATCACTAAAAAACAATTCTTCAGCCGATGACTGTAATTTTTCCAATTCATTATTAAACAGCGCGTCTTCGTTATGCTCAACAATAAGTGTGGTTTTAAAAAGTTTGTCATCCGATTTCAGTTGAAAGCCAATCCTTGAAAAACTTAAAATCAGTTCTTTGTTCTCATGAATGCCTGTGCGCTTTTCAACGTTGCTGTAATTATACAGATGCGAATACAGTTCAGGCATTTTAATGAAAACACTAACATTCGATTCAACATCAAAATTATCTTTGAATTTAGTGAAGTCTTTATCTTTTTCCAGTGTGTTACCTTTTGTGTAGTCATCAATAATGTCCATTAATGTTGAAGTAGAATTACTGAAAACAACATAGTTGTCAATATAGGTATAGTAAGGCTTTTCAAGCTTCCCGAAAAGTTTTCCGAAGAACATTTTGAAAAACCCTTTTATGTTCAGGTAATTAATGGTGTAACTTTTATAATTGGTTGTATCGAATTTCAGCGGACTTCTTTTTTCAACCTGGTGCGTTAAATGCTCAAGACCTTTTTTAGCATCATCAATATCTTTAGCCTGGATAATGATTGAAACATCGTCTTCCTTAGCATTGGCAACAGGTTTGAGTTTTATAAATGCAATCTCATTTCCAATCCAACTGAAGAAATCATCTTTTAAATTTATTTTAAAAAGTTTCTCAATTTTACTTACTGCCTTATTATAATTATTGTATTCATCGCCGTTCTGATTTGAGATTTCAGTTGTGAGCTTGTTGAAAAAATCATCGAAGTTATCAAAACACATGGCAATATATACTGCTGCATTGTTACTGATTATTTTGTATCCGTCAGCTTTTCCCGGAGCTACGTCTGATAAGGCTTTCAGATATGATGAAATACTGTCGGATAAACTTGTGTAACCGGAAAAACTCAATCGCTCATCTTCAAAATTAACGTTGAATGCTGAGTATTTTAAAGTTGTTCCCAACGAATTGATGATATCACTTTCTTCAGTCAAGTAGCAACTCATGAATTCGGGAAGCATCTTATAATTAAAATAGAAATTGAAAAGTTTTTTTGAACTTATTTCTGAAGATATCATTTGAAAATCGTTGTTCTTTATCCAGTTTTCCTTGTCTTTCTGGTTGATCGATTTTTCAAGAAGGATAGGAGAGTAGCTCCCGATAAAAAGATTTTCATTAATTGCTATATAAAGAATTTCCCTTGTCTCCATGTCGGTAAGTTCAATTATTTCCTGTCCGTTATAATTTCGTTTCGACATGTAATACCCGAATTGCTTAACAATTCCGCTGATGTAATCTTTCAGGAACGCAACTTTCGAAGCGCTTTTCATATTCACCACAAAAAGAAAATCGTAATCGTTTCCCGAGATCATGTGAGCCGAGACCAACAGCTGACGGTTACTGAAAAGCATATCCATTGTGGAATTATCTTTAATAAGCGAATCGAGTGTTGCAGCGCTTTTGCTGATATCCTCAAAGTGTTTGTTGTTGCGCATGTGTTTCCACATTTTGCTGTCGCTTATGGTCGACCAGCCATCGGTAAGGTCGGAAGTTTCGATAATATATATAGCGTCATCGGGAACGGCAGTAAACGGGTTCCTGTTTGCTGATTCGGAAAAATAAATATATAGGATAAAACCTCCTATTGCCAGTAAAAGCAATATAAAGAAGGTAATGACAACTTTTTTTCGTGTACTCATATTTTTGAAGATTCATTTAGAAAAATCAAAAATAAAATTACTATAAATTTTAATTGGAAAGTGAATGATAATGGTTAATAATTTATAAACCAAGTTTGAATGATAGGAAGAAAGAAAACGTTTGACTATTATAGAAAATGAATTATTTCTAATGCATCGATTTCTAATGCTTGTCCTGTAAGGACAACAGTTTGGTATAAAATATAAGAATACTTTATTAATGTGCCGTCCGTCTTGCTCGCCTCGATGCGAAGCGGGCCGACGAGGCAGGTAGGCACTACCGATTGTTCTATAAGTTAGCTTTTGTAAAAAAATATTATAAAAAGTTACACAGAGAACCACCGAGTTAAAAGAAGTTACACAGAGAAATTTTTTTTGACAATCATCAAAATCCAGATAATTATAAAAACGAAAATTAATAAGATGTAAAATAATTGATTATTATCAATAAAGACTTACTGGTAGTTTCTTTCTTTTGTCCTGTAAGGACAAAAGCTTGGTAAAAAACATAAGTATACTTTATCAATGTGCCGTCCGTCTTGCTCGCCTCGATGCGAAGCGGGCCGACGAGGCAGATAGGCACTACTGATTGTTCTATATGTTAGCTTTTGTAAAAAAATATTATAAGAAGTTACACAGAGAAATTTTTTTGACAATCATCAAAATCCTGATAATTATAAAAACGGAAATTAAGAAGATGTAAAATAATTGATTATTATCAATAAAGACTTACTGGTAGTTTCTTTCTTTTGTCCTGTAAGGACAAAAGCTTGGTAAAAAAACATAAGTATACTTTATTAATGTGCCGTCCGTCTTGCTCGCCTCGATGCGAAGCGGGCCAAAGAGGCAGATAGGCATTACCGATTGTTTTATATGTTAGCTTTTGTAAAAAAATATTATAAAAAGTTACACAGAGAACCACCGAGTTAAAAGAAGTTACACAGAAAAATAAGGTATTGATTATAATAAAAACTTACTTGTTATTTCTTTCTTTTGCTTGTCCCATAGGGACAACAGCTTGGTAAAAAAATATAAGAATACTTTATTAATGTGCCGTAGGTACAACCGCTTAGATCATTTTTATATTAAACTTTTGACAAGCATATAATACCAATTGTTAATTTAAAATAGTCCGAAGGATATTTTAAATTTTACAATGGTTATGCCGATGACATAGATGTTATAGTACAATTTATTGGACTATTACATATATACAATCGGTATAAAATAAATAGCGCCGACCTTAAGGTCGGCGCCAGGGAAAGTTTTTTATTTGGCTTAAGCCAAAATATTTTTTTATCCTCTTTTAAAATGAGGCATATCAAGAGGTAGCTCAATAGATAATTCCACAAAGCCTTTGTATTCGCCATTCTCGAACCATGGCGACTGGTGAATCAATTTTTTGATACCGTTTTTTTCTATGGTATAACTATTCGATTTTCCTTGTTCGAGTAAGTTTATCAATTTTGTTCTTGCCGGCTCGGGATGACAATCAAGAACATTGGAGCCAATTAGTCTTTCGCCACCATCTTTTTTAAAAGTTTTCTTCGATTTGGCATTCATGTAAATGATGGTTCCGTTTTTCTCACATACAGTTATAGCCGAAGGAAATTCATCAGTCCAGTTAAATTCTTCCATTGTGCTTTGTTATTGAATAATTGATTAGATAAAGGTTGCAGAAACAAAAGTACAAAAAAATAACCCCTTTGGGAGGGGTTATTTTTTTCTTTTTGCGCATGAAAAAAAATTTAGCAAGAAGTTTTGAAAAGTACACCAAACACAAACACATTACAAATATAGACTCATTATCAAGCCACTACAATACGAAAATTAACTCGATTTTTACTAAGTGTTTTTACTAATGCTGTTACGTAAGGACAACAATATTTTGATGGGAAATTATTTTGGTTTTATTGATAAAAAAGTTTTATTCGTCAATTAAATCAATCTTATCTATAGCTTTACGATATGTAGTAAATGGGTTTTAGCAGGATTATTGTTTTCCGATGGCTTTGATTGCTTTTACATAAACGTTCTTCACTCCGTTATTTTTTTCTTTACTGATTATACCTTCAAATACGGGCAATAATTGTTTTCTTGTTTTGGGATTATGTTTTGCAATTTCGGACAATGCGAAAGCCGCGCACTACTTGATAATTGTGATATTTGCTTTATATTCGGTGGTGTTCTTTAAATGATTAACGTGTGTTGTGCATAGTTTTTCTCTATTCGATAATTACATTAACCATTAATCTGTCATAAAAGAATGGTTCGTATAAAAAAACGTCATCTTTGGTGTAAGGAATATTATCAACTCCAGCATATACCTGTATCAGGTTATTGTAGTCAAAAGCCAGTGTTGCTTTAATCAGGGTGGTTTTATCAGATTCATCAGAAGGTACAAAAGTTATTGGTGTGTACTTTTTGCTTCGTACAATATAGTCGCCATCGTAAGGTAAATTATTTGGATAATCGTGCGGATCGGTTAATAAATTCAGAACATACGACGAATCGGTGCCGCCAAAAACAAATGCATCAGGCAAACGCTGAATAGATTCATAAAGAGGATATAAAAACAGGCGGTATCTGGCCTTAAGGACATTGTTTGATAATGATGAATAAACCTGGTTCCAATCTTCTTCATTTGAGGCGGAACCGAAATTAAACTGATTGAGCGTGTCGATATCGGAATATTGCGCCGGCAACTGAACTTCCTGATAAAAATATTCAACCCGAAAATAAAAATATTTAAACAGCGTAGTGGTTCCAAACGATGCGCCTTCATTTGTAAGATTACCACCCAGTGTTGGATTCATAGTTACACTGCTGTTACTGGTAAAATCAGCATATTTGAGCGGATCCTTGTAAGATAGATTATTATCCAGAAGCTCCATCTGATTAATTACTTGCAAATCGTCAACAAACCGGATACAAATAAATTTTGCTTTAAATACCTGCGGTGTAAGACTGGTAATATAATCGCCAAAACTGGTATATAGTGAATCTTCTTTTTCTTTAGATGCAGTAATTTTCTTTGCTGATGCACCTTTATAACTAACCTGCGTTTCAATTTTGCCGGGAACAAAATTTTCATTATCATGTTTATTACAACCACTTATAAATAAACTGCAAATAAAAATCAAAAGAGTATGTTTCATGGCATTCATATTTTATGTATCTTTTTAACGATTTTTTTTTTATATCGTTTCAAAATTATGCATAACTTTTGAGTTGCTATATTACTAATATTTTTATTAGTCATTTTCTTCGTAGTAATATGAGTAGTCAATTCCTTTCATAAACATTTCACGGTCGTTTATTTTAGTGGTGAGCGCTTTTTCCAAAAGTGTTTTTAATACATTACTTTTTGTTGCGCTTAGCACCATTGCATTCATGTAATCACGCTTGCTTATTTTACTCCAGTCTACGCATTTTTTGAGGCGTTTTTTTAGTATCAAATCCAACCATATCCTTGTGCTTCTGCCATTGCCTTCCATAAAAGGGTGTGCAATGTTCATTTCTACATATTTATTTACGATTTCGTCAAATGTAGTTTCGGGCATTGCTTCTATTTGCTTTAATGTGTCGCCTAAAAAACGTGAAACAGCAAATTGAAAACCACCTTTTGAAATATTTTTTTGTCTTATTTGTCCAGCAAAATCATACAATCCGCCAAACAAATAAGCGTGTATTTGTTGCAAACCTTTGGTAGTGCCAACTTCAATGCTGTTGATAAAAGAACTTTCAAACATTGCATACGCTTTTGATTTGCTTTTTCCGTCTATGCTTTCATCACTGTATGTAAACCATTCAATAAATCGGTTTGCCTTTTTGCCCGGAAATTCTTTACCTAAGGCAATAATACCGGTGTAATCCAACATATCAGTTAAACGCTTTTTGCCATCAGGTGCGATGAGTTTCAACTGGGTAGTGGCACTAACCACTTGGCTGTTTTCTTTCCTCAACTTCGCTTTAAGATATTTCCAATAGTTACGGGTTTTGGTGTAATCGTCTTGGTCGGTAAGCAAAGCAACTATATCCAACACACTAAACCACCACTTGGCGTTTTGTTCGTCCCAAACGGCTCGCACTTCGCGGTCGTCAAAAAAACGTATGGATATTTTTGCATTGCTCATAATTTAAAAGTTATCTATTCCGAAACTCTGTAATATTCTTTTCAAAGTTATGATAATTTTTATTTTGTAGTTGTTGTATGATGTGTTACATTACAATTACTTTCAACGATGCGCTTGCAACAGCCTTATTTCTTTTGTTATTCATTATTTACAAAGTCTAGAACACGAGTAAAATATTTGCTGTCTTGTATTACCCATGTTATTTCATACTGTTTTTTTTCGTGTCCATTGAGCATATAAATATAAATTCTTTTTTTGTCTGATGACCGAAACACTTTACAATTAGAAAAGTGCTCCTTTTTTTTCTTATAATTATTTAAACAGAAAATTGGGTCATAAATTCCAGCGATTGCACTGTCTGGAAGAATTAATCCATATTTGTAGTGAATGAATTGCACCTCTTTAATTCTATGCTTTGAAAATTTGTTTTCGGAAAAAATTCCAACAATTATCTCGCTTGCATAGAAATCTCCTTTTTCAAAGTATGCAGAAGTGTCTGTACAATTTACAAGTGGTATTTCGTACAAGGTCTGTTTGATAGAACTGTCCGCCTCAAAAATAGATTTACCTCTAATACTGAATGAAGCAATTTCATGTCTTGTTAAAGAGTCTGAAAGGTATATCAAGCTTTCCTTGTTATTTAATGAGTCAAGAAAAGTCTCATTTGTCTGAGATAAACAAAACTGTCTGAAGAGAGAAAAAGTAAGGATGATAATGAACTCTTTAATTCTCATTTTAAGGTTTAGTTCAACTTTTGTGTTGCTATATTACTGATATTTTTACTTTGTAAATAAAAAAATCTACTTAAATATTTTTCCCCATTTCAAATGCTTTATTCATGGCATCGGTATTTTTTATATCACCAATATTCCATGCGCCTGTACCGTAGATGATACCTTTCTCTTTAGGATTTGTAAGGCATGAAGTGAATCCCCTGAACTCATCAATGGTTCGTTCCATTGCCTGTTTGCTTTTTACGGCAGCAGTTACAATAAAATAAAATTCTTTGTTTTTAATACCGGTGTAACGGGCACAGCAACGATCGATCATGGTTTTCATCTGCCCGCACATGGTGTAGAAATATACAGGCGTTGCCATTACAATAACATCGGCTGCAATCATTTTATCCAATATTTCAGTCATGTCGTCTTTTTGCGAGCATTTTCTTTTTTCAAAACAAACGCCGCAACCTGTGCAGTAATTTATTTTTTTATCTTTTAAAAATATTTTCTCTGTTTCGTGTCCTGCTTCTTTTGCTCCTGAAATGAACTGGTCGCAGAGTGTGTCGGAATTGCCGCCTTTCCTGGGGCTGGATGATAATACTAAAACTTTTTTACTCATTTTTTTTAAAAATTTAAATATAAAATATTTGCCACTAAAACACCATCCGCCAAGGCGGACACCAAAATATCACTAAAGAATATAAAAGAAATATAAAAATTTTACTTGCAAGAATTTTAAACAGTCTCTAAGGTAAAATTATTTTGTTTTGTTGAAGAAAACAATTTTGTCGTCAATGAAATCGAGAACGATCTCACTTTCTTTATGCACCATTCCCGAGAGTATCATTTTTGAAAGTTCGTTCAGCACTTTTCGTTGTATCACGCGTTTCAGCGGACGTGCGCCCAGTTGCGGGTCGAAGCCCAGTTGCGCTATCCAGTCAATGGCATCGGAAGCAATGGTAAGCGTAATGCCGCTATCGGCAAGCATCTTCTGAACTTTATTTAACTGCATTATTACAATTTGTTTTATCTCGTCGCGTGTAAGCGGGTTGAACATGATTATTTCATCAACACGATTTAAAAATTCAGGTCGTATTGATTTTTTCAGCAAATCATAAACTTCGTTACGTGTAGATGCAAGCACATCATCACGGTTCGTTTCATTTAAGAATTCAAATTTTTCCTGTATGATATGCGAACCCATATTTGAAGTCATGATAATAATTGTATTCTTGAAATCGGCTGTCCTGCCTTTATTGTCGGTCAGTCGGCCTTCATCTAAAACCTGTAATAGAATATTGAAAATATCGTGATGTGCTTTTTCAATTTCATCGAGAAGCACTACGCTGTATGGTTTACGTCTTACCGCTTCGGTCAATTGTCCGCTTTCATCATAACCCACATATCCCGGAGGCGCGCCAATCAAGCGAGAAACAGTATGCCGTTCCTGGTATTCGCTCATGTCGATACGCACTATGGAATTTTCATCGTTGAATAAAAATTCGGCCAAAGCTTTTGCCAGTTCTGTTTTTCCAACACCGGTAGTTCCTAAAAATATGAATGAACCGATTGGTCGCTTTGCATCCTGCATACCTGCACGACTGCGGCGTATGGCATCGGAAATGGCTTCTATGGCTTCATCCTGGCCGACGATGCGTTTATGTAATTCATTTTCGAGGTTCAATAATTTTTCTTTTTCGCTTTGCATCATTTTGCTGACAGGTATGCCAGTCCACTTCGAAACTACTTCGGCAATGTCTTCGGCGTCTACTTCTTCTTTTATTAATGCTGCATCGGCCTGCATTTCCTGTAATTTCTTATTCAGCAAAGCCAGCTCATTCTCGGCTTCTTTAATTCTTCCATAACGCAGTTCGGCTACTTTGCCGTAATCACCGCTGCGTTCAGCTTGTTCTGCTTCGAATTTGAAATTCTCAATATCTTTTTTTCTTTTCTGTATTCCGTCAACAACTTCTTTTTCTGCTTGCCATTTTGCTTTCAGTTTATTGCGTTCATCGTTAAGATTGGCAATGGTTTCATTCAGTTCATTTAATTTTATTTTATCGTTCTCACGCTTTATAGCTTCGCGTTCAATTTCAAGCTGACGAATCTTTCTTTCCGTTTCATCAAGCTCTTCGGGAACTGAATTTATTTCCAATCGTAATTTAGAAGCGGCTTCATCAATAAGGTCGATGGCTTTATCAGGCAGGAAGCGGTCACCAATGTATCGCTGCGAAAGCTCTACTGCTGCTATGATTGCTTCATCTTTTATCCGTACCTGGTGATGAGTTTCGTAGCGTTCTTTCAATCCGCGAAGTATGGAGATAGAATCGTTTGCGTCAGGCTCATCAACAATTACAATCTGAAAACGACGTTCAAGCGCTTTATCTTTTTCAAAATATTTTTGATATTCTTTTAACGTAGTTGCACCTATAGCACGAAGTTCGCCTCGTGATAACGCCGGCTTCAGAATGTTTGCGGCATCCATGGCACCTTCGCTGGCACCGGCTCCAACCAAGGTATGAATTTCATCAATGAAAAGAATCACATCACCGTTGGAGTTGATGACTTCTTTTATCACAGCTTTCAATCGTTCTTCAAACTCGCCCTTGTATTTTGCACCGGCAATAAGTGCGCCCATGTCGAGCGAGAATATTTTTTTGTTTTTCAGATTTTCTGGAACGTCGCCACGAATGATACGATGCGCCAAACCCTCGGCAATTGCGGTTTTCCCAACACCGGGCTCTCCAATAAGAATAGGATTGTTTTTTGTACGGCGTGAAAGTATTTGTAAAATTCTTCTTATTTCATCATCACGACCAATAACAGGGTCAAGTTTTCCGGATTGCGCCATTTCATTCAGATTGTTGGCGTATTTACTCAACGATTGATACGTTTCATCGGCGCTGTGTGATGTTACTTTTGAACCTTTGCGCAAATCTTTTATCGCAACTTTTAATTCTTTTTCAGTAACACCGGCATCTTTAAGCAAGCTGGAAATATCGTCATTCGTGTGAAGCAAGCCAATCAGGATATGTTCGATAGAAATAAATTCATCACCAAATTCCTTTAAATATGAATTTGCTTTTTGTAAAGCAAGGTTGGCTTTAGGAGACAGGTATTGCGCACCACCTGAAACTTTTGGATAAGAATTAATGATGCGGTTCAAAACATTTTCAAGATTACTGATGTTCACATTTAGCTTCTTTAAAAGATAAGGAGCAACTGTTTCATCAACGGTAAGAATTCCTTTTAATAAATGTGCTGTCTCAATAGCCTGGTGTTCGCCGGAATATGCGAATTCCTGCGCTTTCTGAATGGCTTCCTGCGATTTTATGGTAAAGTTCTCAAGATTCATGTCAATAATTTTTTTCATTAAAGGTAATCAAAATAAAAGCCATTTTGGAAAATGGCTTTTTTCTGGAAATATTGACATTGTTAAAATTTTGCTGTGTGACTTTTTGTCGTTATGAAAATCAATATTCTTGTTTTTGACTAACACATGCAAGCTCTTCAAGAGTGCTGTTTTTAACTTTGAGTCGCACCAGATATTTTTTATCAGGTTGAATAAGGCAGGTGGTTAATTTAAAACTGTATGATTGTTTTCCTGCTTCGTATTTTTCCTGTACAAAAATATCTGTTACATAATTTCCCTGTTCATCGTAAACGCAAAGAGTAGCATTATCTTTTTTCAGCATTTCCCAAGTAATACGCCCTGTTATGTAATATTCGGGTTTGTTTAAAATAGGGCCAAATAAATTATTTCCTAAAAGCATGTCATCGGTGATTTTTTTCCCTTCTTTAGCAAACTGGACAAATTTTTTAAGAATATTTCCTTCAAAATTATTAGAAGCATAAACAGCGTTCGAGTCAACATTTTTTATAATAGCCCAAACGGCATCCTGTCCAGTTGGATCCTGGAATTTATATTTTTCCAGAATGCCTGATATTTGCAGTAAATAGCCATCCGCCATCTTGCTTATATTGAAAACTGTTAAAGGTTTTGGCGAACCTTTATAAGGCGAGATGCACATGGCATATGCCCTGAAAGTGCTGCTCTTTCTTCCGTTTAAAACGAAGATAAGTTGGTTGGTTATCATTAAATCCTGTTTGTCGTCTTCCGCACTGGTGAATTTTCTTCCGTTTTCAACAATCAATTTAAGTGGAGTACTTGTGAGGTTTGTAACGTTGAATTCTAAACATTCACCAATGTGACCTGTGCTGGTGTAAGGCTTTGTACTGTCAGGAATAGCGCCATGTGCGCTTATTTTGATAATGTTTCTTTCAATGGCAGTCTTTAATGTCATTGAGACTTCTGCTGTTGCTGAAATATAAAACAGCATAGCAAAAGATAGCACTGAAATGTATCTTGCTTTTTTCATGATTGAGAAGTTGTTTGGTTTGGTAATAATAAAACGATTTTCAGATAAGAAATATTGTGTTTGTGAAGATTCAAAAACAAGAGCGGGCGTAGATTCATCTACGCCCGCTCTTAAATAAATATTTATTGAAAAATTATTTTCGAAATATTACCAAATCCGAATTCTTGAATTTTCGGGTAACCACATTGCATCACCTTCTTTAACACCAAATGCTTCATAGAATTCAGGCATATTTGATAATGGTCCGATAACCCTGAATTTAGCTGGTGAATGTTCATTACTTCTCACCTGGTTCGCTGTTGCTTCGGGACGTTCATTAACCATCCATGCAAGTGCATAGCCAAGGAAGAAGCGCTGAGCAGGAGTTAAGTTGGCAATCATTTCATTATTTTTGAATTGATTTGTTTTCTTGAAAGCTTCGTAAGCCATAATGATTCCGCCTAAGTCGGCAATATTTTCGCCTTGTGTAAGCTCTCCATTAATGTGTAATGTATCAACAGCAATATAATTGTTGAATTGCTTTACGATCATTTTTGTTTTAGCATAAAACTTTGCACTGTCTTCTGGAGTCCACCAATTCTGAAGATTTCCTTCAGCATTGTATTTGCAACCCTGGTCATCAAAGCCGTGAGTTATTTCGTGTCCGAATGTTGCACCAATAATTGAATACAACAAAGCGTCATCGGCCATTTTACCTTCATAGCCCGGAACAATAATATTACATCCGGGAATGCAAACTTCATTATTTGAAGGGTTGTAATAAGCGTTATAGGTTTGTGGCTCCATATCCCATTCGGTGCGGTCAACAGGTTTGCCATATTTTGAAATCATATAATTTGATTCCCATTTGTTGGCATTGATAATATTTTTAACAAACGAAGTACGGTCAATGTTCATAGCGCTTAAATCTTTCCATTTGTCGGGATAGCCAACTTTCATGATTACTGCGTTCAGCTTTTTCAATGCTTTATCTTTTGTTACATCACTCATCCAGTCGAGAGCTTTTATTCTTTCGGCATAAACCGATTTTATTGCATTGCCAATTTCAACAAGTTTTTCTTTTGTCCCTTTTGGTAAATATTCATCAACATAAACCTGTCCTATGAGTTCGCCAAGAGAATTGTCGGTTTGTTCAACTACGCGTTCCCAGCGTGGTTTAGGTTCTTTAATTCCACGTAAATTAGTGGAGTAGAAATTGAAAACTTCCATATAGGTCTTATCATCAAGATAACGGGCAAGGTTTTTAACAAGATTATATTTCAGATAATTTTTCCAATCATCAACAGGAAATGATTTCAGGTAACCATTGAGGGCTGTTAAATATTCAGGCTGACCTACAATAACCGAATCAACTTTGTTTAATCCAACACCTGCAAAGAATACCGACCAGTCGATGTTTGAAGTTGATTCTGAAAGTTTCTTCAAAGTCATCTTATGATAATTTTCCCAGGGGTCGCGTGTATCTTCACGTTTACGCGATGCTTTAGCCATAGCTGTTTCGAGTTTCATCAGGTTGCTGGCAGCAGTTTTTGCTTTGGCTTCATCATAGCCCAGTATTTTAAACATGTTCTGAAGATGCTGAATGAATTTTTCCCTGTTACTTACTGCACGTGCATCGCTGTCGAAATAGTAACTGCGGTCGGGAAGGCTTAGTCCGCCTTGTGAAAGGAAGATAGCATATTTGTTGCTGATCTTATCATCCTGTGCAACATAAAATCCAAATAATGGAGAACCTGCTACAATATGAATGTATGATGCTGATTTAAGAATCCCGTTGATGTCTTTTATACCGTCAATCTCGTCGAAAATATCTTTTAAATCAGAAATGCCGTTTTTATTGATGGTGGCGCTGTCCATACCTGATGAAAAGAAGTCACCGATTTTTTGTTTGTTACTTCCTTTTGTAGCTTCTTTCAATGTGGCTGATGATTCGCATATTTTGCGGATTTGAGCATTAACAGTATCCTGGATCAATTGCCAAATTCCATTGCTCTGTTCGCTTGCAGGAATAGGATTTTCTTTAAACCATTTTCCATTTGCATAAAGAAAGAAATCGTTACCGGGCTTCACTGTTGAGTCGATGTGCATTACCAATGCATCTGGACTTTCCTTGTCTTTCTTTTTAGAATTGCATGATGTGTTGCAAACGCTAATTGCAACAGCCATCAGTGAAGTAAATAAAAAATATTTTTTTCATTTAGTGATTTATTTTAATTGATTTTTTTAAAGTTACCAAATGTAAAAACATTATTGATATTTTATAACTTTGGTTTTCTTAAAATTTTATAATAAAAAAAGTATTATGGCATTTAAAAGTATTAAAACATACGTACCGCAAGTATATCATAAGTTTTTACCTGTTTTTTTTGATAGCGAAATTCCTGAAGAGAAATTTGCAAACTGTCAGGACTGTCCGATGATATGCGAAAGCCGAGCCGATTTTGAAAAAGACTTATCGAAACCATTTGCTCCCGATACTAAGTGTTGCACTTTTTTTCCAAAGTTGCCAAACTATATGGTAGGAGCAGTATTGAGCGATACAACTCCTGAAATGGAAGAGGGCAGGAAACGTTTATTGCAAAAAATAAAAGAAAAAAAAGGTGTTCTTCCTCATGGAATTTATCCTACAAAAAAATATTCCTTACTATATGAACATGGACGGAAGCTTGGGTTTGGTAAAAGTATAAATTTACAATGCCCTTATTATTTGCAAGGGGAATATAATTGTTCTTTATGGAAATACAGGGAAGCAATATGTGCAACATGGTTTTGTAAAAGTCTTACCGCACACGCAGGAATATCGTTCTGGAACAGGATGACTGCAATCATGAAACATATCCAGGAATCGGTGATACTGCATGTATTTGATAAGCTGGAATTGCGCGACACCATGCCTTTTGGTGATAACAGCAATATATCATATGAAGATATGGATGATTTATCAATGCATAAAAATGAATACTCGTTTTACTGGCAGCAATGGGAAGGAAAGGAGGACGCATTTTATAAAAAATCGTTTGAACTTTTTAATGAACTTACATTACAGGAATTCTCTTCAGTAAATGGACCACAGTTTAATCTGCTAGTGAAACAAGTGAAAGAACATTATAATAATATGATGGTCATTCCAAATGTTTTAATTCCTAATCCTGAAATAAGTTTCTTTAGTGAAATTGAAGGAACATATCGGATTAAAACATCAGCATATATTGAAAGAAATGAAAGCAATGTTGTGTTTGCGTTTGATATTCCAGAATCGATTATCAATGCATTTGACGGCATAAAGACCAATGACGAAATATTTATTTATCTCGAGAAACAGAAGAATATTACCTTAGGAAAAGATGTGCTTCTTGCATTGTATCATAACCACGTTTTGATTTCAAAATAAATTTTATATTTGTGTTAAACATTCTCAAAAATAAAATATGAAAAAAGTAAAAAGTTGGATTCTTATTATCATGTTGCTATCGGCAACATTCACAGGATTTATTCCTGTTCAGAACCGTGAAAAAGAATTGAACGGGCATACTCCTTCATCGTATATTTCGTGTGAACCTTGTTTTGAAGCTTTCCTGAAGAATTTATCAAAACTGGATGCTTTGATTTATGTTCCTGATACCAAACTGGAAAATGCTGAAAAGCATGGTTTGGTTTCGGGTGTAAAAAAAGAAATGTATTTGGATTCTATTCCATTGATGTCTAAATACACCCAGGTAACACCTGCTATTTCAGCAACCGATGCATGTTCGCAAACTGTGAAAGCAACTTTTGATGAAATGAAAATGGTTGTTTTTGTTGAGAGTTCAAAAAGTCTGCAATTTTCAAAAATGGGTTTATCAAAAATTGAATGGAAAGATACTCAGCGTTTAAAAATTGATGGCGAAATTCATAAAAACACTGCTGTGAATTTTAAATTAGTTAACAACAATAACATCTCAGTTAGCTACACTCCCGTTGTTATTAAGTTCTAAGAAAAAATATTTTTTTGTACAATCCTCTTGCCATGCAAGAGGATTTTTTATTTCAATGAATCCAAAATCCTTGCAGGAACTGTGCTTTTATTTACTATAATAGAAATTGTTTTTAAACGTATATATTGTTCCGATAAATAAAGGTAGCCTTTGTAGGCTCCTTTATCGCCCCATGAATTTTTTGTGAAATAAAATTTATTGCCGCTTTGGTCTTTTGCGGTTCCGGTGATATGCAAAAAGTGGTCGTCGGTAGTTGTAAAGTTATCGAAACTTCTCTGGTGATTTTCCTGCGTTACTTTAAGTTCTTTTTCCGTTACTGTTAGTGTTCTTGATTGCTCTACCTCATTTTTACGTGACCACTCAGTTTCAGGAACAATAGCTAATCCTTCAAATTGTGAAAACTCGTTTTCGCTTACATCTCCACCCCACCCAACGGTGTAGCCTTTTGCAATAGAACTGTCAATAATCTCAATCAAATCATCAAGGGGAATGTTATTATATAAATCAAATGACCAGTTGTCGGGGATTTCAAGAAAAAATTTCTGATAAAATGGGTGATGGTTAAACGATGTGAATTCAATATAATCATCAGGATTTATTTCCAAATAATCTTTCATGTATGTTATAGGATTATATTGGGTTTTGTTGATCTCAAATGTTTTCGGCACTTTGCCCATATACTTGTCTAGTATTTTTTCAAAACCTTTTATCCAATCTGTAGGAAAATTGCTTTCGTTTTCTTCTAATAATTTGTCAAGATAATTTTTTAAATCGTTTTTCATTTTGGAATGGTCATACATTTTTTCATCATCTTTTTTTCCGGGGTACTCGTTCAGCGGAAGCAGCCCGTATTTCCGCATCATATTGATCACATCATGTGCTTCGCCGCCTTCATCAAAATTATATTTACCATGAAGCCTAACATACAATACTGCTTTTTCAATGTAAGCGCAACGAACAATATACATTTCCGATAAATCAATTTCTTTTTTTCCGTTTCTCAATAATTCTGATTCCAGCATGGAACAGGTTGCAAAACTCCAGCATGTGCCTGTGTTTCCCTGGTTTTTTACCGTGTTTGCTTTAAGCTCTTTCTGAATGGTGAATTTATATTTGTCCTGCGACCATGATTTAACAGGCATCAGGAAGAACGCAATAATTATAAAATAAAGAAGTGATTTAAAATTTTTCATATCAACAGTTTTATTGAATACAAAATTAGGCATTAATATTATTTGATTATTGAAAAAAATCATATATTTGAATGCTGATAAGTTATGGAAAAACAATTACAAATATCATTCGATACTTCGGCGGGTCAAGCTATGTCAATACCATGCATTGGTGTTTTTGGAAGAAAAAACTACGGAAAGAGTTCATTTATTAATGCTCTATCGGGAGTTGAATTGGCTGAAGTTTCAAAAATTTCGGGTACCACAAAAGAACCTCAAAAATATCTTTGTGAACTGAAAGATATTGGTAAAGTTATTTTATTTGATACTTCCGGTATTGATGATTATGGTGAAGCAGGAGAGAAGCGCATACAGAAAAGTATGCAGGTATTAAAAGTTATAGATTTTGCTGTTCTGATTATTACCGGGAATCTTTTTGCTGAACCTGAGAAAAAAATGGTAAATCATTTTATTGATTATGCATTACCTTTTATCGTAGTTCATAATAAATCTGATATCAATGAATTGGCACAGGTATACAAGACTCAGGTTGAAACAGCGTATCAGACCAATGTGATTGAATTCAGTTCAACTGAAAAAAGTAATGTTTCAAATGTTATCAATACCATTAAGCAACTTTTGCCTGAGTCAGCTTATGAATCAAAGTCAATGCTTGGTTCGGTGGTTTCAAAGAATGATATTGTTGTTCTGGCAATACCATCAAACCTTAAAGAACCTGATGGGCAGCTGAGCAAATCGCATAACGAAATTGCCCGCGACCTGATAGATAATTTATGTTTCGTGCTGATGGTGAAAGAAACAGAGCTTCAGACGATTTTTTCGACATTGTATGATGCGCTTCGTATGACCATAATCCCTACATCATCATTTAACAAAGCCATGGATTTGCTTCCATATAATACACAGCTTACAACATATGGAGTTGTTATGGCCAGGCATAAAGGGAATTTTAATGCGTACCTGAAATATACACCGGTTATTTCTGAATTGAAAGACGGCGATCAGGTGCTAATTATACAAGCATCCGGTGATAGCACTTCTTCCGAATATAAAGAACCTGAATTGGTGATTAACCAACTGGATGCATTTTGTGAAAAGAAACTGGAATACCATATTGTTAACCTTTCAGAAAAATTACCCGACGATTACAGCCAGGTAAGGCTTGTGGTGCTTTGCGGAAGTATTGTGCTCACCAAAAAACAGGTCAACCGGATTATCGAACAGTTCATTAATGATGGTGTTCCTATTACTTCTTTTGATATGCTGAATGCATATACCCGTGGAATTTATACCCGGGCGATCTCTCCGTTTATTAAAAAGTAATTTTTAATCTTTCGTATTAAACTAAAAGGTATTAGATATATTGATTTAATGACTAAACCTGTCATATTTATTCATTTTTTAATATTAAAATTAAATTATTTCGTCATAAATTTTTTATAATTAGGCGTAAGTAATTGTATTTTAACATTTAGAACGCTGTATTGCATTTTATTTTCTGAAACAGATTTTTTAAATTTGCTATTGCAACAGCAAGCCAAAACACATGAACTTTCAGGAAGCAAAGGAATTTATTCTTAATAAACTGAAAAACGAATTAAAACCCCGCTTATACTATCATTGCTTATCACACACTCTTGATGTTTATGAATCGGCTAAGAAATTAGCAGCGATGGAAAATATTACCGGTAAGGATTTGATATTACTTGAAACAGCGGCGTTATATCACGATTCAGGATTTCTTTTTGGATATTGCGACCATGAACAAGAATCGGTAATGGTAACAAGAAAATATTTATCTGAATTTGATTATACCGATGAAGATATCGATATCATTTGCAATATGATTTTAGCAACACGATTGCCTCAGAATCCAAAGACTTTATTGGAGAAAATATTATGCGATGCCGATTTGGATTATTTAGGTCGTGATGATTTTTTTATGATAGCCAATCGCTTGCTTTGCGAATGGAATGAACATGGTCATGAAGTTTCATTAAAGAAATGGTATCATATACAAGTTGATTTCCTCGAAAAAAATAACTACTTCACTGAGTCAGCCATAGCGCTACGTAACGAAAAGAAAAATCAGAATTTAACTCAAATCCAAACTTTGATCAACTGATTTTTAATTTTGAATAATTTTTATATTTTTGCATAATAACTTAATTCTATGAAAAGCAAGAGAGAAAATATTGTACTTGTTCCTACCGATTTTACTGAGGTAGCTGATTTTGCTATTGACCATGCTGCCGGCATTGCCAAACAAATAAATGGAAAGATTGCCATTTTGCATGTCATTAATAAGGAAACAAAAGCCTATTTAAAGAAAGAAAATTTAAATGATGACGTAATTAAAGAAAAATTGAAGATAATTGCTTCATCTATCGAGAAAAAATATAATGTAAAGCTTGATTATATTGCTGAAGAAGGCAGTATATTCACAACAATAGCCAAAGTTGCCGATGAAATTAAAGCCCGGATGATCGTAATGGGAACTCATGGAAAAATAGGAGTTCAGCATCTTGTCGGAAGTTTTGCAATGAAGGTTATTGAAAGTTCATCGGTACCGGTAATTGTTGTTCAGGAACGCGAATTTGGTAAAGGATATAATAATGTTGTGTTTCCAATTGATGAAACTTCTGAATCGAAACAAAAGGTTTGCTGGGCTATTCATATTGCAAAAATATTTAATTCTACCATTCACATGTTTGGAATAAAATATAAAGATGAATTCCAGGCTAACGAAGTGGAAAGAAACATGGCGCAAATAAAGAGTATACTTAAGAAAAATGGAGTTAAGTTTACTGAAAAGGTTTCTGCTGAATCAGGAAATTTTGCAAAAAGTATTAATGTTTATTCTGATTATATTAAAGCCGATATGGTAATGATAATGACAAACCCCGACCAGTTATTACCCAGCTTTATTCTTAGTCCGTGGGCCGAACAGGTAATGTTCAATTCATCCAAAATCCCGGCAATGTGTGTTAATCCTGTTGAGCTTGATATTACTTCTATTAGTTTATAAGCTTTTTTACTTTTAATATTAAAGCCGGGATTCCGGCTTTTTTTATTAATTTGCAAACTGTTTATGAAAAGGGAAGAAGCTAAAATAAAAATTGAAGAACTTCGTAAGGAAATAAACGAGCATAACTATTATTATTATGTTCTTTCACGGCCATTGATCAGTGATTATGATTTTGATTTGTTGCTGAATGAACTGATTGAGCTCGAAAAACAATATCCTGAATTCTTTGATGAATATAGCCCTTCGCAGCGAGTAGGAGGTGAAATCACCAAAGATTTTAAGCAACGTAAACATAAATATCCGATGCTATCGTTAGGGAATACTTATTCCTTTTCGGAGCTTGACGATTTTAATGAAAGGGTAAAAAAAGTACTTGGAGAGAATTATCAATATGTGTGTGAATTAAAATTCGACGGACTTTCCATTGGTTTAACCTATTCAAAAGGGAAATTGCTTTACGCGGTTACGCGAGGCGATGGAGAGCAGGGTGATGAAGTAACAGTGAACATTAAAACCATAAAAAGTATTCCATTACAACTTCATGGTTCTGATTTTCCTGATGAATTTGAAATGCGTGGTGAAATTATCATGCCGCATAGATCGTTCGAAAAATTAAATGCCGAAAAAGAAATGGAAGGGGATGTCCCTTTCGCTAATCCGCGCAATGCAGCATCGGGGAGTTTGAAAATGCAGGACCAGAAAGAAGTTGCAAAAAGAAATCTTGATGGTTTTTTTTATTCCCTGTTAGGTGAAAAATTACCTTTTGATAATCATTTCGATAATATGAAGGCCGCAATGAACTGGGGATTTAAGGTTTCTGAATATATCAGGAAATGTAATTCAATAGAAGAAGTAAAAGAATATATTGATCATGTCGAAAAATTACGTCATCAACTCGACTTTGATATTGATGGTGTTGTAATAAAAATAAATTCTTTTGCACAACAGGAGCAGCTTGGAAGCACAGCAAAATCGCCACGCTGGGCAATAGCTTATAAGTATATGGCCGAACGGGTTTCTACAAAATTATTATCCGTTGATTTTCAAGTGGGACGTACAGGAGCTATCACACCTGTTGCAAACCTTCAACCGGTGCAGCTTTCAGGCTCGGTTGTAAAAAGGGCTACCTTGCATAATGCAGACCAGATCGAGAAACTGGATTTACATATTGGCGATACCGTTTTTGTTGAAAAAGGCGGTGAAATCATTCCGAAAATTATTGGTGTTGATACAAGTATTGACAATAAATGCTTACCTAAAGTCGTATATATCGATAAATGTCCTGAATGTAAAACTCCGCTTATCAGAAAAGAAGGCGAAGCCAATCATTATTGCCCGAATGAAACAAATTGCCCCCCGCAAATAAAAGGGAAGCTGGAACATTTTATCAGCAGGAAAGCCATGAATATTGAAAGTTTGGGCGAAGGGAAAATAGAAATTCTTTTTGATAATGGTTTGGTAAAAGATATTTCTGATTTATACAGGCTGACTTATAAAATGCTTTTCGGACTTGAGAAAGAATATGTATCAGATGATGGTAAAAAACGAATTGTAAAATTTAAGGAAAAAACAGTTCAGAATATATTGAATGGTGTTGAAGATTCGAAACATGTTCCTTTTGAAAGGGTATTATATGCAATAGGAATTCGTTATGTTGGAGAAACTATTGCAAAGAAACTGGCATTACATTATCAAAATATAAGTGCATTGAAAAGCGCTACCAAAGAAGATCTTATTAATGTTGATGAAATAGGCGAGAGGATTGCTGAGAGCATTATCGGTTTTTTTAATGAAGAAAAAAATATTGAATTAATAAATCGTTTAAAGTGCTTTGGCGTTTCATTCAGTATTGCAGAAGGCTTGAATTCATTAGTGTCGGAAAAATTAAACGGTAAATCATTTGTGGTCAGTGGAGTGTTCAGAAAATATTCCCGTGAACAAATTAAAAAAATGATTGAAGAAAATGGTGGAAAAAACATTAGCGCAGTTTCATCGAAAACCGATTATCTGCTTGCCGGCGATAATATGGGACCCGAAAAACGGAAAAAAGCAAATCAATATAATGTTCCTATAATTTCCGAAGAAGATTTTTTAAAGATGCTGAAGTAAATGGTATTATTTATAAAAGTTGTATCTTTATATTCCTGAAAAAAAACAGCAATGAGAAAAAAACGGTACATATACATATTGTTGTTTGTATTAATAACATCTTATTCTTTTTCGCAAAGCGACACTACAGGCAAAGTAAGATATACATCCGATTTCGTTTTTGATGAAGGCATTTATACCAGTTTTGAACAGTTCAAAACAGATAGCCCTGCAATAAGAAAGTTTGTTGTAAAAAAGCCGGCGCCATATTCCGATCCGAATTATAAGGATATTGTATACATCTGTCCCGATTCAGTTAAAACACCCGGCGGATGCGAATTAAAGGACTGCTGGGGTTATTCTTATAAAGGTGATGTTTATATTGCTCATGCTTATTATTCATACTATTTTAAATTAATGGTAATTGGTTCATTATGCCATTTTGTAGGGCTTAACAGCATTAACCATGCAAATAATGTAATTACGGGTTTTAGCAGCGACAGTGAATACCAGCAATTCTTTATTGATTTTGAAACAGGTAAGGTGGAATTATTTTCTTATAAAAATTTTTCAAAATTTTTGCAAACACACGACAATGAGCTTTACCAGGACTTGCTCAAACAAAAAAAGAAAAAGAAAATCATTTTTAAATATCTTTTAAAATATAATGAAAAACATCCGGCTTATATCGGTTGATTATACTCGTTCTTATCAGGTTTGCAAAGGCAAAACTGTTTAGAACGAGTTATATCGTACAGAAAACAAAAAATATTTTTGAAAACTCTTTTCTGTCGGTATAAATTATTTTTCGCGTTATGGATTTAGATATTCAGTTTTCCTTTTAATAGCTTATACCCGTTATTACTTACTTTCAGCACATCATTATTTTTAAGTACGGCAGAATAATTTTCCTTATCATAATAATCAAGGCGTTGGATAAAATTTATATTTACAATAAAAGAGCGGTGAATGCGGATGAAGATACCGGAATCGAGATGTGTTTCAAAATATTTCATTGTTTTTTCTTTCAGGAAATTTCCTTCTTTCGTGTGAACCTGCACATAATCATCATCGGAAGAAATATAAATTATTTCATCAGCATTAATTAAATGAATTTTGCTGCCGGTGCGGATAGCAATGCGGTTTATATTTTCTTCTTTATCATCGTAAGCATTCATTAAACTGGAATAATTCGGTTCCTGTTTATTTTTAGAAAAGATTTTTTCTTTTGCTTTGTCCAATGCATTAGCAAAGCGTTCTTTGGTAAAAGGCTTTAATAAATAATCGGCAGCGCCGGTTTCAAACGCTTTAATGGCGTATTGTTCGAAAGCTGTAGTGAATATGATCACAGGTTTATATTGAATCAATTCCAACACTTCAAAGCCTGTGAGTTTTGGCATTTGAATATCGAGTAAAACCAGGTCGGGTTTATTATTATTTATAGCAAGAACACCAGTAAATCCATCGGCACATTCTTCAATGATTTCAATGTCATTATTTGCAGAGAGATAATTTTTTATCAAAGCTCTTGCAGGTTCTTCGTCTTCAATAATGATGGTGCGGATTTTCATGATTGAGGAATTAATAATTCAACATAAAAAATGTTATTTTCTGATTTTGTTCTTAACAGGTTTTCCTGTCGATAAATGATTCGTAAACGTTCTTTAATATTATTTAAACCTATACCGTTTCCTTTATAAAGTTTTGGTGAAGAGTCGAAATTATTTGAGATAGAAATGGAAAGATAATTATCGTTTTTTTTACAAATTGTTTTTATGATGATGGGTTCAGTGCTTTCGTAAACCCCATGTTTTATGGCATTCTCAAACAACGGTTGTAAAATCATTACCGGAATTTTTAATTCGTTACTTTCCGGTTCTATGATAAATTCCGAAATAAGTTTATTCCCGAAACGTACTTTTTCAATATCAATATAACGGTTGATGTTGGCCAGCTCCGTTTTTAATGACGAGTATGATTCGTTGGGTTGACTTATTGAATAACGAAGGAAATCGGACAGCTTGATGATCATTTCCTGCGCTTTCTCAGGATTGGTAATAGTGAGTGAGCTGATCGAATTTAAACTGTTGAATAAAAAATGTGGATTGATCTGTGATTTCAGCATATTCAATTCGGCTTCTTTGATCATTTTTTCCAGTCTTGCTTCATTGGATGTACGTTCCTGCAAATCGTTGTAATAACCTATGATATAATAAAGCAATGCAAGGATAAAATATAAAAATGTACCGCTTACAATTCTCCAAATGGAAGAATTATCAAGGAATTGAATATATAAAAGGTTATCGGAATAAAGCGACCGCATAATAAAACCAGATGCACTTATCCAGACAAGAAGGATGAGTATCAATGATGTTAAATGATTAATAGCAGTATTGAAAACAATTGATTTTGCTGACTTGGAATAACGCACCACATACCAAACAGGCAAGCCGATAATTGCAAAGAGAAAATTATAAACAATACTATCGGCAACAGCAATTTCAAAATCAATTTTATAAATATAATAAAAAACAGTAAACTGGATTATCATCAGGATAACCCAGCTTATTCCATATATAGATATGAATCGGAGATTTTTAAAAAAAGGATGGTCCATAAAATGGAATTAATTTTTTATTTCGCATCCGCCGAAAATTGCAACACCTTTTATAATGAGTTTGCTTTTTGAGAATTCGTTTGCATTCTTTGTCATGAAACGTTTGTCGCCAACTCCGCCTAAGATAGAAGTCATTTGCGACTGAACATTCCAATCAGAAGGTACGCGTATTGCAGTTCCTCCGAAAATACAGGTGATCTCAAGCACATGCTCTCCTTCGGGAAGAGTAGTTTGTGTGAGGTCGATATCAGAACCGCCGAAAATATTGGTGATTTTGCCTCCCTTGAATTCAACAGGTGACAGGCGCATTTTATTTCCGCCAAAAACATTTGTTTCATCAATGTATCCGTCGCTTACTTTCGTTTCCGAATAGGAATGGTGGTTAAATGGATGATGCCACACTCTTTTTACAAGCATCATAATTCCAATAATTATAATTAATGCAGGCCAAAATGTATGTGTGTATTCAAAAGGAAAAGAAAACAGATCGGGTAAAATAAAAAATCCGCCTATTAGTATAAGAATGATACCGGTCATGCGGCTTTCTGGCGCAAACAGGTTAACAACACCAATGGCTATTAAAAACATTTCCCATGAGAAAAAAATATGTTTGTACTCATGAGGTAACACACCTGTGTTGAATGCGAGCAGCAAGCTGCCTGCCACGATAAAAAGTATTGCTGTAATGATTTTTTTCATTCTTCTGTGTTTGCTGCAAAAATACGTTGTAGTTTCCATAATTTAAAATTTTAATGATTTATTTATATGTTAATTAAGCTCTTCACACTGGAAGATATTTTTCTTTTTTTTATTCTACGACAAATATACTATGCTATGAAAGCCCTGTTATATAGCAAATCGGTGAATGAATGGTAGATGTCGGTGAATTACGTGAAGAGTTTTGTGAGCAAAATATTTGGTTGGCGGTTTATGGGTTGTGCAGAAAGTTAGGTTTATGGTTATTAGTTTATCGAGTGAAAAAAACATACTACTCACAACAATTAACTAAACCAGTCGCTTCACCTATCAACCATTAACAAGAGTTATAAGTTTTAAGGTTGGGCAGCTAGTTAGGGTGGTGGTCAAAAGTTGAAAGAGAAAAAAATCGCAAATAAAGTTGAACATTCGGCATTCGATATTGGAAATTGGATATTGGATATTGAGAAATATTAACCATCAATAAATAACCATTGACTTTTTTAATAGAAAATAGATAATAGCAAATAGAAAATATTAAATTGATGTCCGCCAAGGCGGATTGGTTGTAGGTTTGTTGCAACAGGACTGGTTATGTGTTTTAGATTGATGGAGTTGAAACCTTAGCCCTTTGACAATTGACCTGACTTGTTGCTACACCTTTCAACTATTGACTTTTTTAATAGAAAATATATAATAGCAAATAGAAAATATTAAATTGATGTCATTGGTTGTAGGTTTAGGGCAACAGGCCTGATAAAATTACAATTGAAGTTTGTGGAATCAATTGAAAGAAAAATCAATTCACATTTCACTTTATTTATTTACTTTTATTGGATAATTTATTTTATGAAAAAACTTATTTTATTAGCACTTATCTTTTTTTCAGGAATATTTGTGAAAGCGCAAAATCAGGATTCTTTGGTGATTTCCTTAAATGATGTTGCTGTAAGTCCTGAAAAAGTATGGTGTGTGAAAGCATTTATTCAGGATGAGAAAAAGCTCTGGATGTCGCCGGTAAAAATGATGGATAAAGATAAACTTTATTGGGCGCCTGTTTTTGGAGCAACCATTATTGCTTTATCGCGTGATGAAAAAATTTATTCTGAAGTTAAAAAATTCCAGGCAAAACATCAGTGGGTTTCCGACCTTAGTCCTGTGGTTACATACGGAGGCGAGAATGTTACTACTTTATCTACATGTGCGTTATTTTATTTTGGCGGACTTGTATTTAAAAATGATAAAGCAAAACAAACCGGATTAATGGCTACTGAAGCATTACTGCATGCAGGCTTTATTGTAACATTAGGAAAATTATTCACAGGAAGGCAACGACCTTCTTTCGATAATGGAAAAGATTACTGGAACTGGTTTCCAACATCATTGAATGCTTTTAAAAAAGATTACAAACAATCAGGTTATGATGCATTCCCGTCAGGGCATACTATTGCTGCATGGTCGGTAGCAACTGTGATTGCAAAGCAATATAAAGACATTAAGATAGTCCCGATAATTTGTTATACGCTTGCCACAGGTGTTGGAATATCAAGGCTTACACAAGATGCACACTGGATGTCGGATGTAATCATCGGTGGCGCCCTGGGTTATTCTATAGGAAGTTTTGTTGTTCGTGAACGTACCAATACTAAATTTTCTTTATTGCCTGTTACCGATGGAAAATCGGTCATGTTAAGTTCAACATTTAAATTTTGATTGTTGATCATGAAAAAATATTTTGCATTCGTGATTTTTATTTTTTGCATGACAAATATCCATGCGCAGGAAAATTACGACTGGTGGGTGAATATTCATCACTGGGATGGCATAACTCCATGGTATCAGTATTTGAATTTTTCGCCGAAATATTTTGGTCCGAATGCGTTGCCTGTTCCTGAAATTCAAAAAGGAGTCACCGGAGATAAAGCAATTGTGGAGCTTGCGGCAGATGGACATTTCAGTAAAGGTGATAAAACACAAAATGCTTTTACTATGTTGTATTATCCTATAGTACCTAAAATTGTTGCAATTGAAGGATATGTTGTACCGCTTGAACATTTTAAAATAGATACGATAACCCGTGATGAGCGTGCATCGCGTGATAGAGACGGTGAAGGAACTGCCGGTGGTGATATTTATTTCGGGACAATTGTTCAGTTGGTCAGGAATAAAAAAATCCCTGATATGGCATTGCGCATTTCGTTGCGCACCGCTTCGGGGACAAATGTTTCAGCAGCACGGTATACTGATGCTCCCGGATATTTTTTTGATTTATCATTTGGTAAAGAAAAAAACAATAAAAAATTTTTGATGAATAAATTGCGTTGGTATGCTATGATTGGGTTTTATAGTTGGCAGACAAACAGGGGCGATTACAGGCAGGATGATTCGTTTTTATATGGAGCAGGACTTGATTTAAATTTTTTGAAATATATTATCTCATGTAATGCCGGTGGATATTTTGGTTATATAAATAATGATGACAGACCTGTTGTTGCAAGGTTGCAGCTATCAAGAAAAACAGGAAATCATTTCCTTGGAATAAACTTTCAAAAAGGATTGAATGATTATCCATATAATTCAGTGAGATTATTTTTTAGATACACTTTGCCTGATGCAGTGTTTTTGAAAATATAAATGTGTCTTTTGATTTGAAATTATGGCTAATAGTATACCGACAGAAAAAAGGTTTGCAAAAATATTTTTGTTTTCTGTACGGTATAACTCGTTCTAAACAGTTTTACTTTTGCAAACCTGATAAGAACGAGTATAAATGTGGAAAACATTCCAGATATAAACTCTTTTATGCCATTTATATTTTAAATTAAACCGACTATCAAATCATATCTTTAATATTAAAGATTTTTTATTTTTTTGCATTATCATAAACTGATTTTTTTTATATGAAAAACAAAAAACTTTTACTATTGTTATCGTTTATAATAATATTAGTATTCAATGGTTGCAAGAAAGGCGAGGAGGACCCTTTGGTATCATTTCTATCACGAAAAGCGAGAATCTGTCGTAATTGGGAAGTTACTGAAGGCAGGGTGTCTTATGGTACACCTCAGCTTTCTGAAATATATAAGTTTGGTGAAGATAACAGGCTTATTTACCAGGAAAATCAGGGAAGTATAGAAGGATTTTATAAATGGAGGTTTGAAATTAAAAATGATGGTTCATATAGGATTTATCAGAATTTAAATTTCCCGTATAATTATACATATGTTTTGGATGAACAAGGCTATTGGTATTTTCTTTCAAAAAATAAAGATGGTGAGGCCAAGAATAAAGAATATGTTGCTTTTCAAGCTGTATCGGTTCAGGCGAATACAACCAATTATTCGTATCAGGCAGCATCACCAACAGTTTACCGCATTGTGCAGTTGAAAAATAAATCTATGAAACTTGAAGGTATTCGTGATAATACTAAAACCGAAGGTTCATGTGTTTCTGAAACAAAAATTATTGAAAATTTAACTTTATCGCCGGATAAAGATTAAAATAAATAAAACTGCAAAATACGCAATCCAACTATTTACGCTGATGTTGAACGGGTCGCTGTAGCAACTAACGTTTATTATTATACTTAGGCTGAAAGAATTTGCAAAATAATGCAAATTCATTCGCCCAGTATAATTACTGTTTTCCTCTAAAAAAACTAAACCGAATTAGTATACTATTTTTATCATAAAAGTGTTAAAATACATTTATTGTGGTTTCTATTTCATTTGTTTTGATATATTTGGTGTGTTATAAAATCATATCATTATGCGAAAACTATTTGCATCATTTATTTTATTTTCGTTTTTTCCAATGAACATATTTAGCCAGAACTGGCAGACGTATCCTTATTCTCCTGTAAATACACTTCTCTCATTTCCTCTTGATGATGGAAGGCATACAACTAATACCACTACCGAATGGTGGTACCTAAACCTGCATCTTATAGGTGCAGCGCCTGATTATAAAAAATATGATGTAATGCTTTGTTACTTTAATAAGCCTACTACCCAACGTATCTTTAATATTGCTATGCCTGAAACAGGCGTTTTTCATACTAATGTAAACCAAACCCCATTGGCGCTTACATCGCAAACAGCTTATTGGGGACTTACTTATTTTAATCTTTATCCATCCATTAAAGATACTTCAATATGGACATATCCGATAGACAGTATTCCTTATCGTTATTATTATCATGCTATAAATTCTACTGATAATGATGCACTTAATATTTATGTTACCAGCAGCCGTCCTCCTCTGAATGTTGGAGGTAATGGTTATATTCCCGAAGGTGTTGAAGGCGACTCGTCATATTATTTTTCTTATACAAATATGAAAGTTGAAGGTACAATTAAATTTGCTGGTGTAACCGATACTATCACTTCAGGAATTGGATGGATCGACAGACAATGGGGACCGTTTTCTATTGGAACAAGTTCTTCATATGAATGGTTTTCTTTACAGTTGGATAAACCGGGTATAACTTGGGGAACGCCACAAACTCCTTCTGAATTTAATATGTGGCAGATCTATTCCGACACAAACGATGTTCCTTATGTGCCGGGACTAAGATTCATTAGCGGTATATATCCTGACGATTCGCAGGATACTACTTGTAATTATATCTTTGAACGACTTAGTTATTGGCATGATGCATCAACAGGAAAATATTTTTCGAGCAGTTGGAGATTGATAAATCCTGTTCGTAATATTACTCTTGATATTATACCTACCATTCCTGATCAGTTGGTTAATGTTACTGCATTTAAATTTTGGGAAGGTTCAACAGAAATAAAAGGTGTTATAGAAAATAAGCCAGTTGAAGGATTGGGATTTGCCGAATTGGTTAATGGCCACACTTACCTTATCAATACACCATCAGTACCAACAGGTTTAACCATCACATCATTTGCTGATCATAACACTATAAACTGGAATACAAGTACAGCAGGGACATATCCTGTTGGCGGATACCGGGTATATCGTTCTGCATCTACTAACGGATACTGGAAATATCTTGCTTCTACTTCAGCGTTATCTTATGATGATTATTCCGTTTCACCCGATACGCTGTTTTATTACACAGTTACCAGTTTTGATAATCAGACCTCCACTTCTGCAAGCGCCTATGCAAGCCCTGTCCTTGCTGGTATTAAAGATATATCAACGGAAAATTATTTTGTGAATATTTATCCTAATCCGGCAAAAAATCAAATCACTATTGATATTACTAATGATATGAAAGGAAGTCATGCTGTAGTTGAATTATATAGTGTAGAAGGAAAATTAATATATAACCGGCAAATATTGAAAAGCAAAACACAATTAGATATTTCCGGTTTACCATTGGGAGTATATATATTAAAGATAGCTGATGATAATACCATAGTTATGAAAAGATTTGCAAAAGAATAAAATTTCATGAACGAATATATATAAATTGAAATCATTATAAAACCGCAAAATAAATTACAGATATATGAAAAAAGCATTTACCATAATTATTGTATCCTTGATCTATACAATGAATATGTACAGTCAGAACTGGCAAACATATCCATATTCGCCTGCCGGAACCGTTCTTTCGTTTCCTGTTGATGATGGAAGGCATACAGCTTCCAATACCAATACGGAATGGTGGTACATTAATCTTCATCTTATAGGTTCGGCGCCCAATTATAAAGTATATGATGTAATGCTTTGTTACTTTAATAAACCTGCTAATATGCGTATATTCAATATTGCTGTTCCCGCTACCGGTACATTTCATACCAATGTTAACCGGACACAATTGGCTCTTACTTCTCAAACCGGACATTGGGAACTTTCATATTACATCCTTTTACCATCGATTCGCGATACTTCAAAATGGACATACCCTACAGATAGCGTTCCTTATCGTTATTATTTTCATGCTGAAAATCCTACGGATAACGACGGATTAAAAGTTACGGTTACCAATAATCGTCCTCCTATTAATATTGGAGGCGATTGTTATATTCCAATTGGCACCAACGGCGACTCTTCATTTTATTATTCATATTCCAATATGAAAGTTGAAGGTACTATTAAATTTGCAGGAGTAACAGATACCATCACTTCCGGAATAGGTTGGATCGACAGGCAATGGGGGCCTTTTACAGTAGGTATTAATACAAATAATTTATATGAATGGTTTTCGATGCAGTTGGATAAAAAGGGCACTATATGGGGTAGCCCGCAAACTCCTTCGGAATTCAATATATGGCAAACATATACCGCCGATTCCAACAATGTACCTTGTACTCCTGCATCAAGGCTTATAAGCGGCATATATCCCGACAATTCCCAGGATACCTCGTCGGGGTTTATATTTGAACGAACCAGTTATTGGCACGATCAGGCAAACAATAAATACTATTCAAGCAGCTGGCGGCTTATCAACCCTTTGCGTAATATTACCCTTGATATGTTTCCTACTATTACCAACCAGGTTATTGATGTTACCTTATTCAAATTTTGGGAAGGAGCGGCAACAGTAAAAGGATTAGTTGAGAACAAACCTGTTGATGGTATTGGTTTCGCTGAGTTGGTTAAGTCGCACACGTATATGATAAACACTCCGTCTGCACCGGCAAATGTGGCGATTATACCATATGCAGACCATAATACAATAAGTTGGAGCGCGAGTACAGCAGGAACATTTCCCATCGGGGGCTACAGGGTATTCCGTTCAACATCAACTGATGGCTACTGGAAGTATATTGCCACAACTACAGCTTTATCGTATGATGATTATACTGCTTCGCAGGATACCCTTTTCTATTACACCGTAACCAGTTTCGATAACCAGTCGGCAGTTTCGGCAAGTGCTTATGCAAGCCCTGTATTTACAGGTGTAAAAGATGTTTCATTGGGTAATTCTTTAGTGAATATTTACCCGAATCCGGCTAAAGATCAAATAACCATTGAAGTCCTATCATACAATACTGATAATATTTTTACAATGGATTTATTGAATATTGATGGAAGAATTATAAAAAGTCAAACCATAAATAAATACAAAACACTTTTTGATATTACCGATCTTCCTTTAGGAATCTATATTTGCAGAGTAACAAGTAATAATGGTGTTACTGTTAAAAAGATTGTGAAAGAACATTGAAAGGTATAGAGGTATAAGGGTATAAGGGTATAAGGGTATAGGGGGATAGGGTATAAACATTAAATTAACCTGGAAATTCGACATTCAGTATTGGAAATTGGATATTAAAAAAGTCAATGGTTGAAAGGTGTAGCAGCTGGTTAAGTCAATAGGCAAAGGGTTAAAGTATAAACACCATAAACAAAAAAACATTTGTCCAAACCAGCCGCCCAACCCATCAACTTATGTCATTGGTTGTAAGGTGTAGCAACTAGTCAGGATGAATGTTAAAAGTTATTTGTAAAAAAACTTTATACTTAAAAACTATTGACAAAACCAGTCGCCCAACCATTCAACTTATGTCTATGGTTATAAGGTTTAGCAGCTGGTTAGTCTGAATGTCATTGGTGGTATGTAACCTTATTTACACAAAAATATTTACACTCTCTATTGCATGAACCCTCTCAATTCCTGCACGCATCGTTATAGTTCTTATCGGAATCGTTCAGATTCTTCCACACATTGGTACAATGTCAACTGTAATCGTTCAGATTCTTCCTTACATTAGTACGATGTCAACTGTAATCGTGCAGATTCTTCCTTACATTGGTACGATGTCAACTGTAATCGTACAGATTCTTCCTTACATTGCTACGATATCAATTGTAATCGTTCAGGTTCCGGGTCTGTTCAGGGAACTGTGTCAGGGATTGATTTAAGGAGCATTCATTCTATCTTACAACTTGATACTAGTGTCTTACGACTTGATACTAATGTCTTACGACTAAAGACTAGATACTTTTTAATTTTCAAAGGTATAGAGGTATAAGGGGTATAGGGTATAATAATTCTGACTTATGCACTCAGCACTTTAACTTTCCTTGTCTCCTTGTCTCCTTGTCAGCTTTCAACTCTTCGCCGTCAGCCTGAGCTAGTCGAAGGCTGGGCAGGTCATTTACTCAAAAAAAATCGCGTCTTTGCGTCTTTGCGCCTTTGCGTGAAATAATGAAATTCAGTCCCCAGTAACCGCGAATGACTACAAATGTATCTTACGACTTACGACTATCGACTAGATACTTTTTAATTTTCAAAGGTATAGAGGTATAAGGGGTATAGGGTATATAAACATAAAAATAAATTTTTCGATTCACTCTACAGTCCGCAGTCTACAGTCTCCAGTAACCACGAATGACCACAAATGTATCTTACGACTTACGACTATCGACTTACGACTTATAATTTAGTCGAACTGGTGTAGTTGTTAGTATAAAGTTGATATTAAAGCTTTTTTTATAATTTGAAAGGTTTTACATTTGAATAATAAAAAATTTATAAAAGGTGAATAAATATTCTTTTACATAGTAGTAATTATTCACTTTTGGTGAATATATAAATAGTTACAGGCAAGTTTAAAACACAAGACACATATAACACAACAGTTAGACATGAGTATACTTCACATCAATCAAATTTCATCGAAAATCCAAGACTTATTTAAATCACATTTAGAACTAAGTGACATTGGAGCAAAAGACAATCAAAAAGACGATAAAATAATTACTCGTTGTCTTGCAGCATACGCAATATATAACTCTCTTGAAATATCCGAACAACAAGCAGCTCAATCAGTAGTTGATGGTGGAGACGACAATGGTATTGACGCAATATTTTATTCTCCTACAAATAAAAAAATGATAATAGTTCAATCTAAATGGAGTAAAGATGGTTCTGGGGAACCCGAGAGTGCAGGAGTTGCAAAGTTCTGTACTGGGGTACGCGATTTATTCAATTTAAAGTTTGACCGATTTAATGAAAAGATAAAAAGGAGGCAGAATGAGATAGAATTAGCATTAGGTGAATATGATACAAAATATGAATTGATTTTTATAGACACCTGTACTTCATTAAACTTAGCAATACACTCTAATAGGCATATTGAAGATTTATTAAATGAAATGAATAACATTGGAGATTCAAATGCTGAAAATCTTGTTTCCTTTTATCGCTTAAATCAAAGTAAAGTTCATTCTTCATTAGCCCAAAGTGCTGGAAATGCAGCAATCGACATTGAATTAGGCTTAACAAATTGGGGTGCAGTAAATGACCCTTTTAAGGCATATTATGGTATGGTATCAGGTAATGAAATCGTTCAATGGTGGAAGAATTACAACGTAAGATTATTTGAAAAAAACATACGACAAGTTTTAGGGTCAACTGATGTAAATGAAGAAATTGAGAAAACTCTTCAAACACGACCTGAACTATTTTGGTATTTTAATAATGGCATAACAATAATTTCTGACAGTATTTCAAAGTCTTTAGTTGGTGGAGGCACAAGAGACTTGGGAAGTTTTAAGCTAACGAATATTGCAATTGTAAACGGAGCACAGACTGTTAGTACGATAGGAAAATACGGAGTTGCAAATTCTTCAACAAACTTAGACAATGTTAAAGTTGGAATTAGAATAATTCAACTTTCAGAAACTCCAGAAAATTTTGATAAAGAAATCACAAAATGTAATAATAGACAGAATAGAATCGAAAACAGAGATTTTGTTTCACAAGACATTGAACAAATTAGAATTAAAACAGAATTGATGATAGATGGTATTGACTATAACATAATGAGATCGGAATCATTTCAATACTCTGATAAATCATTTGAATTAATAGAAGCCACTGCATCACTCGCTTGTGCAAGCGGTAAGACTTCATTAGCAGTTCAAGCAAAAGGAGGTATTGGTAAATTTTTTGAGGATTTAAACAAAGGGATTTACAAAGAAATATTCAATGCTTCAGTAAGTGGATATTATGTTTTTAATGCTGTGAAGACTGTAAGAAAAATTGAGGCTATTATTAGAAAGGAAATAACCCTATTAGGTACATACAGCGGCAGACAATATGGACTTCTAGTGCATGGAAATAGAATGATTGCACTTAAGACAATTAATGAACTTAATTTAAAGTCTCAACTTCAAAAAATAGATTATAAAATAGACGATTCAATACTAGAAGCAAAGGTCAAAGACATAATTTCAAGGATGACTTATTATATTGATACTAAATACACGGACAGTATACTTGGAACCTTGTTTAAGAACTCTTCAAAATGTTCAGACCTTATAGACAACACATAAAACCAGCCATTAACAGCGGTTTTGCGTCAGGCGGGTTGATGTGCAAACCTGGTGCTTTGTGCTTCTATTCAAGTTTAGTGCTGGTTGACAGTTTTGTGCTCCGAAACCCGCCCGAACGCAAAGCCCGAAACCGTTATCTTTCATTTATTTCTAACTTTTTTTAATATATATATATCCAAACAAAAGCTCACCTAAATGGATAAGAACATAACCGTTGAAACTATAATTAATGCACCTATTGAAAAGGTTTGGGACTTTTGGTCGCTACCCGAACATATTATAAAATGGAATTTTGCTTCCAACGATTGGCATACCCCCAAAGCAACTAACAAGTTGCATAATGGCGGAAAGTTCAATTACCGCATGGAAGCTAAAGACGGAAGCTTTGGTTTTGATTTTTGGGGGACATACAATAAAATAATAACCCATAAATTAATTAGCTATACCCTTGGCGATGGCCGAAAAGTGGAAATAACATTTACAGCTAAAGGCAACAATACCGAGGTGATTGAAACTTTCGAAGCCGAAAGTACAAACCCAGCCGAAATGCAAAAAGTAGGATGGCAAGCCATACTTGATAATTTCAAAAAATATGTTGAAGCAAATTAAAACTATGAACAACTCACAAATAACGCCCTGCTTATGGTTCGATAGCCAGGCCGAAGAAGCGGCAATATTTTACACATCCATTTTCCGCAATTCAAAAATTGAAAGCATCAGTCGCTATACAAGCGAAGGCAAAGAGATACACGGACAAAAGGAAGGTACTGTATTAACCGTCAACTTCACTATCAACGGGCAAGCATTCACCGCGCTCAACGGCGGGCCAATCTTTAAGTTCAGCGAAGCTATATCATTCCAGGTATTCTGCGACACACAGGAAGAGATAGACTACTATTGGGACAAACTCACTGCCGGCGGCGAAGAAGGACAATGCGGATGGCTTAAAGATAAGTTTGGCGTATCGTGGCAGATAGTGCCTTCCATATTACCCAAGCTCATCACCGACCCGTCGAAAGCAGAAAAGGTCACCAAAGCCTTTATGCAAATGAAGAAATTCGACATCGCAAAACTTAAGCAGGCGTAGTGATTGAGGCTTTTTTAACAATGGACAGGGTTAGTGCAAAAAGTATAATTAATTTTATTCCTTACTTTTCTCCTTGACGAGAAAAGTAACAAAAGAGTCAAGACGAATCATTCGCCGTGGCGAACTTCCGCACTCTCTGAAAAATTGCTAAGTTCTATACAAAGCGAGTAAACTTCTTTGTGAGAACTTTACACAATTTTTCATTCACATCCAACCTTGTCCCCGCTGCCCCGATTTATCGGGACGTCAGTCCTACGCGCTTTAAAATAAAAAAGAAAGCGCGTTGGCAATGGAAAATTTAGCGGTGATGTGCGATGGTGCCGTTATGGTTGTGGATAGTAAGCGCTTGCTTGTGCGACAAACAACCATAGCAGCGCTTTAAATTTTCCGTCCCGATAATTATCGGGATTTTGATTCCTTTTTTCTAAAAAAAGGAATAGAAATAAATTATACATTTGAAAAAAACAAATTATGGAAACAGAAACAAAAAAGAAAATGCCAAAAGGAGCACCCGCATCGGGAGCCGTATATGGTTTAGGATTAATAGGAGCAGCCGTTTATTTTATTTCGCAGGCAACAGGATTTTGGATAGGCGTATTAGGATTCTTAAAAGCCCTGGTATGGCCGGCATTCCTTGTGTACGAAGCATTGAAATATTTTGGAGCGTAAAGATGAATAGAAAATAGATAATAGTAAATAGAAAATATTAAATTTAAAATTGGTCAGTCTTCGATGAACTCAGACTGACATTGGCAAATTAATGGAGAAAGAATTTTTAAAACAGAGAAATTGAATTTTAAAAGATGAAAAAAATATTATTCCTTTTTATGATCCAGGTTTTGATTTGTATTTCAAATGTTCAGTCACAAACCTATGTTCCATTTCCTGATTCAAATGCAATCTGGAATGTTTATGAATATCGTGATCAGCCATATTCGGTAAGTACTACACAATATTTGATAATTGGTGATTCAATTATTGGCAATAAACTTTATCATAAATTATATTTTTCTCAAAATAAAACGACTTTTCCAAATGACTCTACCTATTATCGTGGTCTTGTACGTGAGGATAGTATGAAAAGAATCTATTTCAATGGATATTCCGACATGCCTCAAGACACAGCTGATGTTCTTCTTTATGATTTCTCATTAAATGTCAATGATACATTTGCTGAACTAAATGGTGTTACTCAAACCATAATTGCTATCGACTCAATTTTAATAAATAATAAATACAGGAAACGCTACACTCTTAATCCAGACTGGGCTGGTAAATATTGGATTGAAGGAATTGGAAGTACAAGAGGATTGCTTTCTTCAATAGATCCATTCCCGACATGTACGTGTATTCATTCTTTATTATGTTTTCAACAAAATGACACGGTTTTATATTTAGACCAAAATATCAGTAGCACATGTCTTCCATTGTTGACAGATATTTCAGATGTTTATTCTTCTGAAAATAGTATTGAAGTATTTCCAAACCCTGTTTCGTCATCAAGTCTAATTATATTTCCTGAAGGAAATAAAGCTTTTTCCAGACTTGAAATCTATAACTCGACTGGAATACTGACCAACTCAATTAATGTGTTATCAAAGACTTGTTATAGAATTGACAAAGGGGATTTCACATCAGGTGTTTATTTCTTCAGACTTGTTGAAAAGACAGGACATTTTTTGACAGGTAAATTTTTAATATTATAAAAACTGCGATAGTTATGTGTTATTATTTTTTTTATAGGCTAATGAGAAATTTAAATTTTAGATATAGGACTTTTTCACTTATAATAGTGATTTTAATATTTAATTTTTCCTGTAAGAAAAAAGATTCTAACGAAGAAATCCCAACAACGACAAATAATTTAATATTAAGTCTAAAATTTAATAACGGGATAGTTGATTCAAGTGGAAACAATAATGTATTGATTTCAGACAATATAACTTTCACAAAAGATTCTTTTGGTAATACAAATGGAGCTGCATATTTTGATGGTTCGACTTCATCCATTACAAGTGCTGACAATGATTTATATGATTTGAAATCTTCATTTACATTTAGTATTTGGATAAAACCAGAAACAAATAGTGCATACTTGATTCAGAAACAAATGGATTTTAATGGAGGTGGTCCATATAGTTTCGATTATATAGGAGGCAAACCAAGAATACTACTATATTATAGTTCTTCAGACTATTTTGAACTTAAAGGAAATTCATCAATAAGTATTAATAAATGGCAATACCTTGCTGCAACGTGGGACGGAACTTCTGTTAAGATGTATGTAAACGGACAACTTGAAAAAGAATCAACATTATCTGGAAAGACGATATTAAATTCATCAAAAGGACTTGGGATTGGAATTTATCAATGGAATCCTTCAGGTGCAAGGTATAAAGGCGCAATAGACAATTTAGAAATATATAAGACAGCTTTATCCCAAGAAGACATTGAAAAGAAATACAATGAATATAAATAACAATACATACAACGGAATATTTTTTACGAAAACTATTACAGCTTCTGAACTGACAAACAAAAAATAAACTAGCAATAACAAGACTGTAAACCATGGGTGTTGCAGATAATATTAGTAAGCCGTAAATGGGAGCAGTGCTTCGGGTGTCTGTTTTTTGTATAATCGAAGTGCAGTTCTCCTAATGAATAGTGTTGCTAAAAACTACACATTAACGTATTGTTCTAAAATGCTACCCTCTGGCAATTTCCAGCACTTCCAAATTTTTTATATCAGTTTTATCAATTACAAATCGTACTGCAGTAATCATGTGATGCATTCCGTATTTGCCGGCAGCTCCGGGATTGATGTGAAGCAGTTTCAGGTTTTTATCATTCATTACTTTTAGTATATGCGAATGTCCGCTGATAAAAAGTTTAGGTGGATTTAAAAGAATTTCCTGTTTAATTGAAATATCATATTTTCCGGGATAACCGCCAATGTGAGTCATCCAAACTTTTACTTCTTCGCAATAAAAGCGTTGGTGTTTCGGGAATTCTTTCCGGATATCCTGCCCGTCAATATTGCCATATACACCGCGCAGTGGTTTTAATTTTCGTAATTCGTTTGCAATTTCAATGCTTCCGAAATCGCCGGCATGCCATATCTCATCAACATCTTTAAAAAAGTCAGCTAAACTTTTATGAAAATAAGAATGTGTATCGGATAATAATCCTATTCGTTTCATAAAGTAAAAGTAAAGAAAAAAATAATAGTGTTGCTTATGTTTCGTACCTACCTTCCTCACCGGTTAGGCGAGTGGCACGAAGATACAATCGGTATAATATCATTTATTATTTTCAGCGATGATTAGCGATTTTATCTGCGTTAATCAGCGAGAAAAATTTTAGAGGAAATTCAATAATGATAAAATCAAATCACTTTATATGTAGAAGTGTTTACCCAACCCACGCTACCATTTGCGATTTTTATTTCACTCCATTCGCCAACATTATCAATAACCTTTACTTTGGTACCTTCGTGAATCACGAAAATATCGGTGCTGTTGATGTCGGGCGAACTTTTTGCTGTTACCGAAGGTGTGAAAATAACAGCTTCTTTATTAGAAGTAATGCCTGAATACTGTGACTGAGCGCAAATAAATGATAAGAACATGATGAAAGCAAAGGAAAGAGAAGTCCAGAATGCCAGCTTTCTTCTTCTTAAAACTGTTGAGAAAAGATATAATCCGAAAAGGCTTAAAGATATTATTAATAAAGCGATCCCGATAGTTGCCCATGTGTTGAATGAAAAAATATTCCTGAAATTTTTCCACCAGCGTAACATGAAGAATTCAGGAATCTCGTCAATCTTATCTACAATTTTATTATTGGCAACTTTTAAATTGAAAATAATATCTTCATCAGAAGGGTTTAATTTTTTTGCTTTTTCAAAATATAAAATTGCTGAAGGGTAGTCGGTTTGCTTGAAATACGCGCTTCCCAGGTTGTAATAAAGTTCGGATGATTCGTAACCGTTTTTAATTATTTTCTCGTAACATTCAATTGCCTGCTGATAGAATTTCCCGGTAAAGGCTGTATTTCCTTTAGTAAATAAATCGGAGTTCTCATCAGCACGAAGCTGGAAAGCAGAAATAAAAATTAACGATATGATGATAACAACTTTTCTCATTTCAGTTCATCCTCCATTTTAGTTATTATACCAATGGCATCGTTGTATATTGTGCTGATAGTGATTGAACCATCATCAGGTGCAAAGCGTGCAAACTCACAATTGTTGAGTGTTTCAATAAACTGTTTTGAAATTTCTTCGTTCACATTTTTAGTAACAAATTTATCATTCACTGTTTCTTTAGAAAGTTCCGAAAGCGGGATATTCAGCTTGTCGCTTACATAACCCCATAGCGCTTTGAACACTTCATCGAGGAATTCTTCTTTTTTATTTTCTTTTAAAAGAATGCTGGCTGTATTCAACCGTTTGCGTGCAACCTTGGTGGCTTTTTTATTTCGCATCAGCGCGATGTTGCTGTTTTCTTTAAGTTTTTTGCGATAAATGATAACGAATAAAAGGAATAATATTATTGGCAATGCAATGATGCCGTAGAAAAGGGGAGAGGCATAAAAGAAAGTTCCTGTTTTAGAAAGAAACACAGGTGTTGATTTGATGTAATGAATATCGCTGTTCAGGTATTTAATATCTTCCTTATTGGCATTGCTGACAGTAGCTTCTTCGCTGCCGCTTCCTTTATCAACATGTAATTTAAATTCCGGTGATTCTAAAGTAACATATGATTTCGTGTTTAAATTAAAATAACAGAATTTTACGGGCTTGATGGTAAAGTCGCCTGCACTGCGTGGTATGATAAGATAGTTAAAGGTCTTTGCCCCGCTTACCCCTGCTGCTGTTGCTACAATATTATCTTTTATATCCGGGTCGTAAGTTTCAAAATCGGCCGGGAAATCGATCTCGGGGAGTTCAGCAAGACTAAGGTTTCCTGAACCTTTTATTTTGAAAGTGAGATTGGCTGCTTCGTTAGTTTTTAGTTTTGTTTTATCCAGTTCGGCAGAAAAAGTATATGAACCCACACTGTTTTTAAAATCAGCCGGCTGATTTGTAGTAGGCAAAGGCTTAACATTAATTGTAAGTAAATTTGAAGTTACTGTTTTTTTCTCCTGGCTATACGTGTTGAATGAACCACTGAAGAAGGGGTCGTTAAAGAAATCGGCAAACGGATCCCTGTATTGCTGCTTGCTTGCAACCTGAACAATACACTCCATATTGAGCGGATCGATTTTTAATGCACCTGATTTCTCAGGGAATAAAATTACTTTACGAATTTCGGCAACCGTATATTTTTTATTATTGATGATCTCAGTTGATTGGGTGATTTTTGCATTTTTATCGGTAATGTCTTCCGACCAGAACCCGGTAAATGCAGGGAGTTTATCAATGTTATATTGTAAAACAGGAATAAGAGTGTAGATCTTATAAGTGATAATAACCTGTTCTCCTTCATAAGGATTGGTTTTATCAGCATAAGCTTTTATAAAAATATCGCTGCCTGATACATCTGTAGATGTAGTTGTTGAAGTTGAAGATTTTGAATTGCTGTTGGAATTAGTGCTTGTGGTTGCATTGGTTGAAGTGCTTGCTGTAACTTCGATAGATATTTTATCGGAAGAAACCCATGAACCGTTTACATTTGCTTTTGCTGCATCAATAGTGTATTTCCCGATAGCTTTAGGTTGCAGTTGATAGGTCCATGATGTTTTAACAACACTGGTAACACTTCCGTTTATAATTGAAACCTGGCTGCTGCTGCTGCTATAAGGTCCGCCTAATATTGTGAATCCTGCAAATGCAGGACCCGAAAACTGGGAAGCACTTCCATCAGTGAGCGTATAAGTAACCTGGAATGATTTATCCAGTGCTATTTTTGAGTATTTGCAACTGGCAGTAAGTTTCTGCGCATTTGTTTCAAATGAAGCAAATGAAATAATAAGGACTAATAATATTTGAATATACCTTTTCATTCTTATTTTTCGATGAACAAATTTATCACTTTCAAAAATATCTTTTTTATTTATTATTTTTTTCCTAATCCTGATCCGCCGCGGCGGACTCAATTCTTAATTCTTAAATCTTAATTCTGAATTTTTAATTCTCTCTACCAATCTTTCTCCACCTGTATCTGTACCGCTTTTACTTTTTCTTCATTCAATTTATCCTGCAAATTTTTATCTTTATTATTAAGTGCATCAAGCATGCGTTGTGCATCATCTTTTGTTAGCTGGTTACTTTTCTGTTGTTGTTTTTTCTCTTGCTCTTTTTTATCATCCTGCTTTTTTTCGTCTTGTTTATTTTCTCCCTGTTTATTCTTGTCTTTTTTTTCGTCATTTTTATTCTGATCATCTTTTTTATCTTTATTCTCATCTTTCTTATCCTTGTTGTCTTTATTTTGTTGCTGCTGCTGTTTTTGTTTCTGCAAATATTTTAAAGCATAGGAAAGATTATATTTGGTATCCATATCGTTTGGATTATCACGGAGAGCATTTTTGTAAGCTTCAATGCTTTCCTCGTATTTTTTCGATTGCAAAAGAGCATTACCTAAGTTATGGTATATTTTTGCACGTGTTGATTTATCGAGAGTACTGTCGATAAGTGAGCTGAATGTTTTTAATGCTTCTGCATAATTACCTTGTTTATATAATGCATCGGCAAGGTTGAATTTAGCCCTGATATTATTCGAATCTTTCTCCAGTGATTTTCTATAGGTAACTTCAGCATCTTTATAACTGCCGCTATTATATTGCGAATTCCCTTTACGTATAAGGTTATTGGCATTTTGTGAAAAAGCGGAGAAGCCTGCAAGCAAAAGAATTAATATGATATTTTTTTTCAAAAACATAAAATCGTTCAATACTTTTTAGTTAGTTTACTTTTTTATTTTCGCCAAAGATATTCAGTTTATAATACCATTTGCTTTTACGTTCAAAGATAAATAATTCCCAAAGCATGAAGAATAAAGCGAATGCAATGAAATACTGGTACTGGTCTTCGTAATCGGAATATATTTTTTCATCAAATTCTTTCTTCTCCATTTTGTCGATTTCATCCATGATTTTTGTAAGGCCCACATCAGCATTGGATGCATGAACATAAATTCCTTTTCCCGCAGTTGAAATTTCCTGAAGCATGGTTTCATTCAGTTTTGTTACAACCGTTTTTCCTTCATTGTCCTGTTTAAAACTGTTTCCTGATTTTCCTTTAATAGGAATAGGACTACCTTCAGTGGAACCTATACCAATAGTATGAACATAAACTCCTTTGTCAACAGCAGCTTTGGCAGAAGCTACAGCATCGTCCTCGTGATTTTCTCCATCGGAAATAATAATGATGGCTTTATTTTTTGTTTTATCGGTAAAGCTAAAAGAATTCATTGCCATGTCGATTGCAGCGCCAATAGCGGTTCCCTGCGTAGGGATCATATCGGTGGAAATTGTTGATAGGAAAAGTTTTCCGGCAGCGTAATCGAAAGTGATAGGTAGCTGTACATAAGGTTTTCCGGCAAAAACAATAATACCTATTTTATCATTATCGAGCTGGTCCATTAATTTTTGAATAGCCAGTTTTGCGCGATCAAGGCGGTTGGGTTTTATATCCTGTGCAAGCATACTGTTTGAAACATCGAGCAGTATCATTAGCTCAACACCTTTATGTTTTGCTTTGGCAAGTTTGGCGCCTGTTTGCGGACGTGCTATTGCAATAACTAAAAGAGCTACGGCAATCATTCTTAAAGTTAATTTGATTACCGGTTTTATTTCCGATACTTCAGGCATCAGTTGTGTTATAACGGAAGTGTCGCCAAATTTTTCATATGTTTTTCTTTTCCAACGGTTCAATAAAAAATATAACAACACGAATACAGGTATAACCAGAAGTAAATAGAGATAATATGGATTTGCAAACTGCATAATTTTAATTATTATGGTATACTACGATAAATAAGGTAACGTGAAAATAATTCAATAAGTAACAAAGCTAATGCTGCCAAAACAAAAGGCAGGAACTTTTCGGTTTTAATATTAAAGCTTGTTTCATCAATTTTTGATTTTTCAAGTTTATCTATTTCTTTATAAATTTCTTCAAGTTTGGCTTTATTGGTTGCCCTGAAATATTTTCCACCGGTAAGTTCAGCCATGCTGTTTAAAAGCGTTTCATCAATTTTTACATCTACATTTTGATAAGTGATACCGCCTAAACTATTTTTAAAAGGGTAGGGCGCCATTCCTAAAGTTCCTACACCAATAGTATACAAACGTATTCCGTATAGTTTTGCAATTTCAGCAGCAGTAGTAGGGTCAATAGCCCCGGTATTATTTATTCCGTCAGTTAAAAGGATAATAACTTTGCTGACCGCTTCACTTTTTCTTAAGCGGTTCACGGCTGTAGCAAGTCCATCGCCAATAGCAGTGCCATCATCGATCATCCCGCTGTAAATATCTTTGAAAAGATTTTTCATTACGGCGTGGTCGGTAGTAAGCGGACATTGAGTAAAAGCCTCACCACTGAAAACAACAAGACCAATACGGTCGTTAGGTCTGCCATCAATAAAGTCCATGGCAACTTGTTTGGAAGCTTCAAGACGATTGGGTTTAAAATCTTCGGCAAGCATAGTTCCCGATATATCCATTGCCATAACTATATCGATTCCTTCAACACTTATGTCTGTCCCGCTGCTGCTGGTTTGTGGACGAGCAATGGCAATGATAATTAATATCACTGCAAGCATTCGTAAAATAAATAAACCATGATACATCCGCTGCCGTAATGTTCGCGGGGCTTTTTTTAATACCGACGTGTCGGATACCTGGATGTCGGCATTATTTTGTTTATGCCTGAACCAATACCATACAGCCATTAGCGGAATTATTACCGGTATCAGTATTAATAAAGCCGGATGTGCAAAAAGGCTAAGCATTGCTTTTATCCTCCTTCTTTTCGTTTACAGGAAAATTATTTTCAGCTTCTTTGTTTTTCATTTCTTCAGCAATTGCAGGAATAAAAACAGGTATGGTATCTTTTACAAACGATTGTGCATTTAAAAAATTCAGATCATGTTCGTTTGGTAATGGATTGGCTTTAGCAAATTTTACCAGGTCCGATAAAATAAATAATTGCCGCAGTTTATCTTTTAAGTCATTAGCAATATCAATACTCCTGAAGGTGGAAATAATTTCATCGGAAGTCATTTCCATCGCGTTTACTGAAAATCTTTTTTCAATATATATTCTTATAATATCGGATAGCTCTGTATAATATTCTTTGACTTTATTATTTTGCCAGAGCTTTTTATTTTTTAATTCTTCAAGCGCAAGCAAAGCAATTTCATGTGCAGGCAATGGTGGCTTTGAAAAATCGATAAAGAATTTTCCTCCTTTTTTCTTTTTCTGAAAATAATATATAAGCAGTACAATTATTGCAACCAGGGCAATACCACCGGCAACATAAGGGATAAGCGCTTTCCAGTTGAAAGGAACATCCAAAGGACCTTTTATATCTTTGATTGCTTTAGTTGTATCAACGGCTATTGTATTTACATTAAGAAGAATTGAATCGGTTAATATCGTCGCGAATCCTGTATCTCCGGTGTTTTTGTATTTGAAAGAAATCTGTGGAATATAAAAGCTGCCGGAATCGTAAGCAGATAATGTGTAGACCTGGTTTAATGTAAGATTATTTGTACCTTTTACTGTGTCGATTTTTGATTTCTGAATGATTTCAATTTTACCAGATAAGGAATCGTTCAACTCAGGCCATACTACTAATGTCTTAGAAGGAAAACTGAGTTGCAGTTTCATTTTTACCTGGTCGCCAATAAGTATCTTATTTGAGTCGAGCTTAGCAGAAGCTTTTACATCCTGCGCCAAACCTGAATAATGAATACTGCTTATGAAAAAAGATAATATGAAAAGTTTTTTAATCATTTTTTATTTCAAATAGATAATTGTTACTTTCATTTTTAAAATATTCCTTTATACCTTTATACCCTATACCTCGTTTATTGTTCGTCGTTTTTAGTTTGTTTGCTTTGACTTTTATCATCCTTCGATGAACTCAGGATGACATTGAATCAATTTTTTTTAATCATAAATCTAATCCGTCGCGGCGGACTAAAATCTTAAATCTAAAATTGTCATTAAAATCATCTTGCTTCCCGTTTCTTAAATAATTTTTTTAATGGTTTTATAAAATCTTCACCGGTATCAAGTTCAACAGAATCGACGCCACTTTTAATAAAAATATTTTTCAGTTTTTCCGATTCATCCATTTTATACTTCTTATACATTTCTCTTAACACTTTACTGGAAGTATCTATCCAATGGGTTTTTCCTGTTTCTGCATCTTTAACACGCATCAGCCCGACGTCTGGAATTTCTTTCTCTCTAAGGTCATTAATTTTCAAGGCTATCACATCATGTTTCCTGTTTGCAATTTTTAAAGCTTCTTCGAAATCCTTTCCAATAAAGTCGGAGATGATGAAAGAAATACTCCTTTTCTTAATTGCATTAGTGAAAAATTTTAATGCTTCCGTAATATCCGTACCATTATTTTCCGGTTTAATATTGATAAGTTCCCTGATAATTCTGAGAATATGGAATGTTCCTTTTTTTGGTGGAATAAATTTTTCCACTTTAGTGCTGAAGAAAATAACTCCAACTTTATCATTGTTACGGATTGCCGAGAATGAAAGAACTGCAGCAACTTCAGTAATAAGTTCTCTTTTTAGTTGTTTCTGGGTACCGAATTCATTAGAGCCGCTGATGTCAATCAGAAGCATAACCGTCAGTTCACGTTCTTCATCAAATATTTTTATATAAGGATGATTGAAACGTGCCGTAACATTCCAGTCGATGGAGCGGATATCATCGCCATACTGGTATTCGCGGACTTCGCTGAACGCCATACCTTTTCCTTTAAAGGCTGTGTGATATTGCCCCGAAAAGATTTGGTCTGACAATCCACGTGTCTTGATCTCAATCTTTCTTACTTTTTTTATCAGTTCGCTGGTTTCCATTTTTATTAATTCAGAATTAAGAATGATGAATTCAGAATTTTTAGATTAGGGTACTTCAACGGTGTTTAAAATCTCATTGATGATTTCTTCGGTTGTGATATTTTCAGCTTCGGCTTCGTAAGTCAACCCGATTCGGTGACGCAGCACATCATGACAAACCGCACGCACATCTTCGGGAATTACATAACCACGGCGTTTCAGGAAAGCATAGGCTTTTGAAGCAATTGCAAGATTAATGCTTGCACGTGGCGAACCACCGTAATTGATCATACTTTTAAATTTCGGAAGTTTATATTCCTCCGGGTTTCTTGTTGCGAAAACAATATCAGTGATATAATTTTCTATTTTTTCATCCATGTAAACTTCACGGACAATCTGGCGTGCTTTTAAAATATCATCGGGCGAAAGTATTGTATTTGCTGTAGGAAGCGACATGTTCATGTTTTCGCGGATAATCAGTTTTTCATCTTGTTTGTTCGGATAACCGATAACGATTTTCAACATGAAACGGTCTACCTGTGCTTCGGGCAGTGGGTAAGTTCCTTCCTGTTCAATGGGGTTTTGTGTAGCAAGAACAAGAAAGGGTTCTTCAAGAGGATAGGTATTTTCACCAATAGTAACCTGGCGTTCCTGCATGGCTTCGAGTAATGCACTTTGCACTTTTGCCGGGGAACGGTTTATCTCATCGGCAAGAATAAAGTTAGCAAAGATAGGCCCTTTCTTCACTTTGAATTCTTCTGTCTTCTGGCTGTAAACCATAGTACCGATTAAGTCGGCAGGAAGCAGGTCGGGGGTGAACTGTATCCTGTTGAATTTTGCATTGATGGTTTTGGCAAGGGTTTTAATCGCTAATGTTTTTGCCAGTCCGGGGACACCTTCCAATAAAATATGCCCGTTGGAAAGCATGCCAATCAATAAACGTTCAATCATTGCTTTTTGCCCAACAATAACTTTGTTCATTTCCATGGTAAGTAAGTCAATAAAAGAACTTTCTCTTTGAATCTTTTCGTTGAGTTCTCGGATATCAATTGTTTCTTGCATATAGAATATCATTTAATTTGAGTGCAAAAATAAAATTATAGATGAAACGATTTCAAAAAATTGAAGTTAAAAAATGTTAGCTTGGGAGTTAAAAAATGTTAAAGTGAAATGGTGTAGAATTATTACTGATATGAAACTGTTTTATTCACTATTTATTTTTTTATCAAAGTGTTCATGAATTTACTTGCTGGCAATGTTTGTAAAGGATTGCTCGTTCAGTTATAAAACTTTTTTTATACTCGTTCTTATCAGGTTTGCAAAAGCAAAACTGTTTAGAACGAGTTATACCGTACAGAAAACAAAAAATATTTTTGCAAACCTTTTTTTGTCGGTATAAATGATATTTCTATCTGCATTTCGTTCTGATTATTTTTTCAAAACAAGTAAGAGCGAATATATTTTCAGAACAGAAAAAATTATATTATTTTTTTTATGATGCGCAGCCGATGTGTGTATTTTTTTAGCTGGGCATTGTATATCCCTTCATGGTCGAGAGTGTCAACCCGGACTTTTCCCGAAGCATGAATGATCTGGCTGTTGGGAAGAATGATTCCTGTATGAATTATATTCCCTTCTTCATTATCAAAAAATGCCAAATCACCGGGTTTTGCTTCCGATAAAAATTCAATGGTTTCGCCTTGTGTAGCTTGCTGATTTGCATCACGCATCAAATTGATCCCGCTAAGTTTATAAGTCATCTGCGTAAATCCAGAACAGTCTATACCAAAAGGACTTCGTCCTCCCCAAAGGTAAGGCGCATCGTGATACATAAAAGCGTTTTCAATGATTTTGTCAACAGTTACTTCTTCCTTTACAGGCCGTACAATGCCATCATAAGTATATTTGCCGTCTTCTATATAAAAAGTATGGTTAGCAACATGGGGCAGCGAACTTCCAAGTACCACGGGAATCATTACATCACGAGTGTTGTCAGTAAGCACATGCACCAGGTCGAGTGTAATGGAAGTGCCGAAATTACTAAGTTTATCAAAAGTTTCATAATACAACGGCATGAATTGTTTTTCATCAAGCCATCCTTCGTAATTGTCAAATATCGTTTTAAGCTTAACCCAACTATCTGTTTTTTCGGTAATCTCAAAAAGTTCACCAAATAAAAGCTGTGTTACCATTTCGCTGCGATGCGACGGTTCACGTCTTACAGCTACAATGCTAAGATTACACATTCCGAACTTCATATTCTTTATCGTTATTTTTCAAGTTGCAATTTTAATCATAATTGCAATATGCTTTGAACTTTTTAACTAAATTATTTTATTTTTCATAATTTCGTAGGAAAATAAAATAATGATGAAATATTTTACACGTATAGCTGAGAAATATTCTGAAATATATAAAGTACTTTTGTTTGTCATAAGTATTGTTATTGTTGTATTGCAGTTCCCGCAAACCGGGAAATTCAAATATGAATATGTAAAAGGAAAACCCTGGATGCATGATGATTTAATTGCTCCATTTGATTTTGCCATTTTAAAATCGGATGAAGAAATTAATAATGAAAAAGAATCGGCTTTAGAGAATAATCATCTTTATTTTTCTGTGAATAATACAGTTAAAATTCAGAAAAAAAATAAATTCAAAACAGATTTTGATGAGAAATGGACAGCAAAATACCAGGGCAATAATGCGGCATATCGGGAAAAGTCGTATAACAAAGGTCTTGAAATAATCGACAGTATATATAATAAAGGAATCATTCAATTATCCGATAAGCTTGAAGATAAAGAAGGCGATTATATAATTAATGTTGTAAATGAAAACATTTCTGAAGAAAAAGAACTTTCTGCTTTTTTCACCATTCAAACCGCTGATGATTATATAATAAGAAGCCTTAACACTTCACCGGGAATTGATGCGGCTTTGCTAACCACCTTACTTGAAAATGTTATCTCTCAGAATATTTTTTATGACGAGAATTTTAATTCAAAATATAAAGAAGAAATATTGGGAGGTATATCACTTACCCGCGGTATGATTCAAAAAGATGAGCGGGTTATATCGAAAGGCGAACTGGTAACAACAGAAAAATACCAGATCATCGAATCGTTGAAAAAAGAATATGAAAAACAATTAGGTTCATCTTCTAAATACACATGGATATTTATAGGTCAGCTTTTGCTGGTCATTATTTCATATACTGTTCTGTATTTGTTCTTGTATTCATTTCGTCACGAAGTATTTGTTGATAACAAGAAAGTGTTCTTCATTCTGCTTAATATCTTTATGATGGTTCTTGTAACCAGTATCGTTATTAAATTGGATGTGGGTTATTTGTACCTTGTTCCTTTATGTTTTGTTCCCGTTATAATTCGTGCATTTTACGATACAAGGCTCGCTTTATTTGTGCATATTATCACTGTAATTATAACAGGTTTTTTAGTTCCCAATAGTTTTGAATTTAAATTTCTACAGCTCATAGCCGGCATTATGGCGATAATCAGTGTGGTAAATCTAAGGCGCCGTTTACAATTTTTTATAACAACAATATTGGTCTTTATAACTTATTCTGCAACATACACAGGCATGATGCTTATGCAGGATGGCGGTTTTGAAGGAATCAGTATAAACAGTTATATGATGTTTGCCGGAAGTTCGCTTTTGGTTTTATTTTCATATCCGTTGATTTATATTTTCGAAAAAGTATTTGGATTTGTTACGGATATTTCGCTTCTCGAACTTTCTGATGTGAACTCAAAACTGCTTCGCATGTTGGGATTAAAGGCGCCTGCAACTTTACAGCATTCATTACAGGTTGCTAATCTTGCTGAAGATGCAATATATGCTATCGGCGGAAATGCAATGCTGACAAGGGCAGGAGCGCTGTATCATGATGTAGGGAAAATGGAAATGCCTCTGTACTTTACCGAAAACCAGGGTATGGGAGGTATTAATCCACATGATGAAATTACTTCTGAGGAAAGCGCTGCAATTATTATCAGTCATGTGATTAAAGGAATTGAACTGGCAAAAAAATATAATGTACCTGAACGTATCATTGATTTTATACGAACACATCACGGAACACGAAGGACTTTATTTTTCTACAACAAGTTCATAAAAAATAATCCTGATGAAGTTGTTGATGATAGTAAATTCAGGTATCACGGACCTATTCCATTCTCTAAAGAAACCGCTGTGGTAATGATGGCCGATGCAATAGAAGCAGCATCACGAAGCATGAAGAACCCTGATGAAAAATCAATAAATGATCTGGTTGAGAATATCATCAATTCACAAATTGAGCTTAATCAGTATACCAACTCCGATATTACTTTTCGTGATGTATCTATCATTAAAAAGATTTTCAAAAGGAAGTTACAGAATATGCTTCACGTAAGAGTAGAATATCCGGCATAAAATAAAAATCTTCAACTACTTACGACTTGCTACTTGCTACTTACTACTTGCTACTTACTACTTACTACTTACTACTAGAACTTCATCATCCAGCTCATAAAAGGAATAGGTATGGGGAATGTGAAATCATCAGCTATTATTCCTGCAAAACCAAATTGAAACGCCCTGTTTTGTTTTTTTGAAAATCGAAATCCCGGAATAACTACAGCAACTACATTTTCATCACCAACAAAAAAATATGAATCGACAACAAAAGAAGTTTTCTTACCTGTTTTCACAATCCCTGCTAAAGATAAAGTTGTTATTCCATTAACTTCATCTTCAAGCGAAGCAAAGGCATAACCACCTGAAGCCATAATGTTATTTCGCCTGTTGCCGTATGTTAATGAACCGAAACACATACCTCCAAAATACTTTGGTTTTATCCAGCTTAGAGTTCCCAGGTATGCTCCAATTCCTAAGTTAAGATTTTCACTTAAACTAATGGATTGCTTTGCATAACCTACAATAGGCATACAAGCCCATGTGGTCATAACTCCTAATGAAAAATTATCACCAACACAGAAATTAATATCAGGGCCATAATAATTTATACTTACATAGGAATCATCTTTTCTTTTTGTCGGCAAACCATTGGTGTTAATAAAATATCTTGTGCCGAATAAATCCGCTCCATCATAATTAGTGCTCGAATAATTTTTTTCAGTTACTTCCTCAATTTTTTTTATTTCATATTTTGGAATATATAATTTCCCCATCTCTTTGGTTTCAATAAGAACTTCTCTTTCATCATTTTTTAAAATATACCCGACATACTGGGCGCCATCATTTTTGGTTACGATATAAAGTTTTTTAATAATAGTGTCATTGGCTTTTAATGAATCGTTTTGTTGCGCATTAACATTAACTCCGCATTGCAGAATAAATAACATTACAGCAAGTTTAAATATTACCTTTTTCATATTATTAGCTTTATTTTAATTACCAAATATAAAAATTTTATTATAAAACCTTTGAATAAAAAATATTTCATTCAGTGAGAAATAATAAATCATATAATAAATGCCTTATGTATTCTGCCTGTTAATGTATGTATTATTATAAGTATTCTTTGCAGAACTTCCCTTCGTTGAAAAGCAAATCAATAATACTTAAATCATTAATAAAATCAAATTTTTCTGAAAAAACCTGGTTGTATTTTTTCGATGATATGTTATTTTCTTTTTTTGGTGAAATCGAATTTCGCAAGTCGATGATATTTATTGATGGTTGAAAATATTTTTCAGAAAATAAAATTTCAGTTTTAATACCGGTAAGTTTTAGAATTAAATTAAGAAGCTCATTATTAAAATCGATAAGATATTTTGTTTCCATTAAATAGAATGGTTCAAACGCATCCCTGTAATAAAGAAAAAAAGGAGAGTTGCTGTAAGCCGATTCTATTGCACGCCAGTGTATCTTTTGCCATGGCTGACTATTATCAATCTCGATATCTTTGGTAAGCGTGTGATTTCCATTTACTTTTTTTACAGGAATACTTAATGATAATTTCCCATTAGCAGATAAAATATGACAACGGTTACGAAAGGTCTGCTTTACATAATTTTCATATATATCAATATAGATACATTTATATATGTTGATTTTGCTGATAACAGAAATAGGCGGAAGGTAAGCAGTAGAAAATATATTGTAACTATTATTATTCATAAAATCATTAATCGTGTTTCTTCAATCTAACGTATCATTTTAAACCATCTGTCGCTCCTGAATTTATTAAATGTAGGTTTAAACCGGTCAGTAGAAAACCATATCATTACTGCTTTTCCGATTATATGGTCCTCAGGTAAAAATCCCCAGAAACGCGAATCTCTTGAATTATGCCTGTTATCGCCCATTACGAAATAATAATTCATTTTAAATGTATAGGTTTTTGAAGGGATACCGTTTATTGTACAAATACTGTCATTTTTTACGTTTATTATATTTCCTTCATAAACGCTGATAATTCTATAGTATAAGGGTAATGTGAGTTTATTAAGTTTTACGGTTGTTCCTTTTTTTGGAATCACAACAGGTCCATAATTATCCATATTCCACATATAATACATTGATGATGGAAACAAATTTGAAGAATACAATCCACTGTCCTCCGATATGATTTTAATTTCTTCAACATTACTTTTCTTTTTAATGAATTTTGCCATTTTTCGAGTCATCGCAAAATTATAATGCGCCATATCCATAACAGGGCCGCCTTCAGTAATGCCCAAATCTGAAAGCGAATCGGTATTGAAAGGTTTGTTGGTTCGTATAAAATAATTAAATTCTATATTTTCACTTTCTTCCAGAATATCACCATTAACAATAACATGGCTGTTTTTAATTTTAAGAGTATCACCGGGCAGCGCAACACAGCGTTTAATAAAAGGAGTTCGTTGTTCGATATTTTTTTTCTCGTTAATAGGATAATTAAAAACGATAACATCATTCCTGTGAACAGAAGAGATACCTGGCAAACGGAAAAATAACGATTCATCACTATCTAAAAATGGAAAAATAATTTTCATTAGTGAAAGACGAGGTCCATAATTAAATTTACTAACAAGGATATTGTCGCCACGCAAAAGGGTATTCTCCATTGATGTGGAAGGGATAGTATATGATTCGTAAAAAAAAGTTTTTATGAAGAATACGATTATAAGAGCAAATAAGATTGCTTTTACCCAATCCGTCAAGTTTTTTAATGTATTGCTATGTTTCTGAAGAAAATTCAAAATCGTATCTTTCATACAAATTTATATAAATTATTTTATCAGGTTTTGTTTTGATACAAATACCAGATAATTATTAAATTTGTAATAACAGAAAAAAATAAAATTAAGATGTTTGCCGATTGGCTTGAACAACATACATTGCCTTGCTTTTATCATAAGTATTTAGGTGTTGATTGTCCCGGTTGCGGAATGCAGCGTGCACTGATTGAGCTTTTACGCGGGAACCTTATTGAAAGTTTAAAAATGTATCCTGCATTAATACCAATTATATTTATACTGGGGTATTTAATTTTTCATCTTATTTATAAATTTAGAAATGGTGCAAATGTTTTAAAAATTTCATTTATATTTACATCAATTATAATTGTAATAAACTTTGTTGTTAAACTCATCAATTATTAAAAATAAATCATATGGAAAATCAAAACTTTAACCAGGCGCCTCCGCCAAATTATCAAAATCCTCAAGGGTTTTATCAACAGCCTCAATTACCTAATTCAACAGCTGTTTTAGTATTGGGAATATTATCAATAGTATTTTGCTGGGGATACGGTATTGTCGGGTTAATTTTAGGAATCATTGCTTTGTCAATGTCAGGTAAGGCAACTGCTACTTTCAATGCCAATCCAAACATGTATTCTTTAACTTCTTATAATAATATGAAAGCAGGAAGAGTTTGTGCCATAATTGGGACGATACTTTCAGCATTATTCCTGATATATGTTATTATTGTTATTGCTTTTCTGGGAGCTTTTCTTTCAAGTATGCCCTGGGATATGATGAATCATTAATATGTAGGAGGGCTTTAGCCCTCTTTTGTTTTATGAATTTTATTTTTATAAAATGAAAATCCTTACTTCTGAACAAATAAGGCAGGTTGATAAATATACCATTGAACACGAGCCAATAACTTCCATAAACCTTATGGAACGTGCTGCAACAAAATGCACCGAATGGATTATTGCGAATATCGAAAAATCAAAAAAAATTTTTGTGGTTTGCGGGTTGGGTAATAATGGTGGTGATGGGCTTGTAATAGCAAGGCATTTACACAGGAAAGGCTATGCTGTTAAAACATTGATCATAAAATATTCCGAAAAAACTTCTGATGATTTCAGTAAGAATTATGAACGACTGAAAAAACTTAAAAATATAAAGATTGCTGAAATTGCTGATGCGAATGATTTTCCTGAAATAAAAAATGATGATGTAATTATTGATGCTATTTTTGGTTCCGGTTTGTCGAAGCCTGTTGAATACTTTGCTGCCGACGTGATCGAAAAGATTAATGAAGCCAATTCATTAGTAATCGCAATTGATTTTCCATCTGGATTATTTTCTGAAGATAATTCAAAAAATAAATTTAAGAATATTATTCAGGCTGATTTTACGCTTACATTCCAGGTTCCGAAACTTGCATTTTTGTTTCCCGAGAATGAACAATACGTTGGTGAATGGGTTTTGCTCGATATTGGTTTAGATAAAAATTCCATTGAAGAATTATCTTCATCTTATTTTTTTATTGAAGAAAATGATATTAAACTTTTGCTTAAACATCGAGGGAAATACGCGCACAAAGGGAACTTCGGGCATGCAATATTTTTCTCGGGAAGTTTTGGAAAAATGGGCGCTGCTGCTTTAGGTTCAAAAGCATGTTTAAGAAGTGGTGCAGGTTTGCTTACCACACATATTCCTAAATGCGGTTATGAAATCATACAAACTTCTGTTCCGGAAGCTATGTGTTCGGTTGATGATGAAAATAATTTTTTAAGAACACTGCCCGATATTTCAAAATACAACGCTGTCGCAATAGGCCCGGGAATAGGGCTGGAGAAGGATACACAAAACTTATTGAAACTACTTATTCAAAATTCTTCAGTGCCTGTTATTTTCGATGCCGATGCAATAAATATTTTAGCTGAAAATAAAACATGGCTTTCATTTATTCCTAAGCATAGCATTTTAACGCCTCATCCCGGCGAGTTTGCAAGGCTTGCAGGGAAACCTGTTAACAGCAATCATCGTTTGGAATTACAAAAAGAACTTTCGGTTAAATATGGTATTTATATTATTTATAAAGGAGCCTTCACAACTATTTCCACTCCCGACGGACATTTCTTTTTTAATTCAACAGGAAACCCCGGAATGGCAACCGGTGGAAGCGGTGATGTGCTTACCGGAATGTTATTGGGATTAAAGGCTTGTGGCTATTCTTCATTTGAAACTTGTATAATAGGTACCTATATGCATGGATTAGCCGGGGATTTGGCTGCTGAAGAAAAAGGTGAACCTTCGTTAATAGCAGGTGATATAATAGAAAATATATCGGGAGCTTTTAAAAAATTATAACAAAATCTTTTTTCAATAAAAATAATCATGATTATTAATCATTAAAAATATATAAAATGAAAAAAAATAAAATCACAATTTTAGTTATTACTGTATTATTTATTGCTTCATGCAGTAGCCTTTCAAATATTGCCACCAGTAATGCTGCTGCAACAAATGCAGGATCGGCTTGCGGTAAAGTTTTGTTAAGTCTTTACACGCAGTATAAATCTACCGGTAAAGTGGATATGACTAACTCTACAACCTTATTAAATGTTGTTGAATTAGCCACATATTATAAAACATTAAAAGCTCACGGAAATGATGCTGCCTATAAAACTGCATTTGCAGCTGGACTGGTTACCGGTTCAAATGGTGTTATTACAGCAAGCAATTCATTATCTGTTGTAAATAAATTATTATCTATAGGTGGTTTGAATACGATTTCAACTTCCACAGTAAGCACTGCCACTGAAGCAGTAAGTGTAGCTACAGCTTTGGTAAATATATTTAAAAGTTTTTAAATATATAGAAATATTGAAAATATAAGTCCGTAAAAACTTTTATCCTTTAATGAATACTTTAACTTAAGGTGATAAGTTTTAAAATATTACTAAAGTACTTATTCCGTTATATTAATATTCCATCGGGTACCAATATTTTAAATGCAATAAGTGATGAAAGGAAGTATACAAAAAAAACTGATGAAGTTTTAATTATTTAAGTTGAGGATTGTAATTGGTGTAGTTACTCAGCGGGATATCTTTTGCAAGATATCCCGCTAATTTTTTAGTTTAGAATTTTAAAATATATAAAGCAGGAAAGTCGTCAGCCATTTTTTTTATAAAAATAAATGTTAAAAATAAACTTAACAATTTCTTAATATTGCGCAACCTGTTTTAACATTAAATTAACATACTTTTGAATGCTTAATATGATAATATGTTTGGATTAGATACAGGTGTAACGCTCCTATTAATCATGTGCATGGTTTGTGCTTGTGGCTTCGAATTTATTAATGGATTTCACGATACAGCAAATGCAGTAGCTACGGTTATTTACACGAATTCGCTGAAACCACGTATAGCCGTAATGATGTCGGGGATAATGAATTTTATTGGTGTATACTTTGGCGGGATTGCAGTGGCAATGGGAATCGTGAACCTGCTTCCTGTTGAAGCCTTGGTTGATAATAATATGGCGCATGGGATTGCTATGATCATGTCGCTGATATGTACTGCAATAATATGGAATCTTACCAACTGGACTTTTGGAATCCCTATTTCCAGTTCGCATTCACTAATAGGTTCTATTTTTGGAGTAGGTCTGGCATACCGGTTTTTACCGGGAAGCACTAATGTTGCATTAAATTGGACTAAAGTAGGCGATGTAGGATTATCACTATTAGTATCCCCATTTATAGGTTTTTTCTTTGCATTATTTATCATGTATTTTTTAAAAATAGTGATGGGCAATAGCCAGATATTTAAAAAACCTCCAACGGGGAAAGCCCCACCAACAGGTATCCGGTCAATTATGGTTTTATCATGTATTGGGATAAGTTTTGCACACGGGTCTAATGACGGGCAAAAGGGTGTAGGTTTAATAATGTTGATATTAATAGGGATTGTTCCCGGCTATTTTGCGCTCGACCTTAAACAAAACCCTGTGGATCTTAAAAATAATATTGTTCAGATAGAAAATTCAATTCACAGAATAGATACTACTAAATTAAATGCCGAGCAATTAGAAAAGGTACATTTTATAAAATGTGAAGCGGATTCATTACAAAATATAATTAGTGATGCTAAAAGTTTCGATGCCATACCTAAAACTGAACATTTTGCTATTAGAAAAGATATCCTTTTGCTTGCAAAGACTTCTGATAAACTTCTTAAAAGCATTAAGGAAGATGACAATAAAGCGCTTTCTGCTGATGATAACAGGATGATGAGCCAATATGTTGCAGGTATGAAAAAGAATACAGAATATGCTCCATGGTGGGTAATTCTTATGGTTTCGATTTCACTTGGAATGGGAACAATGATAGGTTGGAAAAGAATTGTTGTTACTGTAGGTGAAAAAATTGGTAAGACACAGCTCAATTATGCACAGGGAGCTACAAGCCAGATTATGGCTGCTGCAACAATAAGCGCATCAACATTATTCGGATTGCCTGTAAGCACTACACATGTTCTTAATTCAGGTATAGCCGGTAGTATGGTTGCACAAAAAGGTCTGGATAACCTTCAAGGCAAAACGATAAAAAGTATTGCTTTGTCATGGGTGATCACATTACCTGTTACTACAGTACTATCAGGTTCCATATTTCTTTTGCTCCGCTGGCTTATCGGATAAATATTTCAGCAATCAGAATTAACTATTTCTTAATATCAGGTAAAAGATAATTCCTTTTAATTTCAGTATTTTTGAAATTCTAATTATCTTTATGTTTGGACTCGATACAGGATTAACAATTGTACTTTTATTATGTTTGCTTGCCGCATGTGCGTTTGAATTCATCAATGGGTTTCATGATACTGCCAATGCTGTTGCAACGGTAATTTATACGCACTCCTTAAAGCCAAGGATTGCCGTGATATGGTCAGGATTTTGGAATTTTATAGGTGTGTATTTTGGTGGAATTGCTGTTGCAATGGGCATTGTAAACCTTTTGCCCGTTGAGGCATTAGTTGATGCCAATATGATGCATGGTATTGCAATGGTCATGGCACTTATTCTTACTGCAATAATCTGGAATCTCGGAACATGGTATTTAGGTATTCCCGTTTCAAGTTCGCATACATTGATAGGTTCAATTTTCGGAGTAGGATTGGCATTTGGTTTTTTGCCGGGAAGCAGCAGTGTGGCTTTGAACTGGCATAAAGTTGAGGAAGTAGGGTTGTCGCTATTGATATCACCTGTATTAGGTTTATTCTTAACATTGTTTTTATTGCTTTTTTTAAAGAAGATCATAAAGAAGAAAAAAATATTTGAAGCGCCTTCTGCTAATAAAAAACCACCAATATGGATTCGTTCCCTGCTGATCTTAACCAGTACAGGTGTGAGTTTTTCACATGGCTCTAACGATGGGCAAAAAGGAGTAGGACTAGTAATGATGATACTCATAGGTATTGTTCCGGGTTATTTTGCAGTCAACCTTTCAAAAAAACCTGCAGAATTGAATTTATGTATGAACAAAATTGAACTTATAATAAATCGTATTGATAATAATGCGTTAAGTGATAAAGCAATTAATGAAAATGTGGATCTTATAAAACAAAGAATAGATACAATTCAATCCATTACCGGGAAAGTTACATCGTTTAAACAAATACCCGAATCACGCCATTTCGAAATACGAAAAGATATCCTTCTTATTGGGAAAACAACAGACAAACTATTGTTATCGCTCAAAGGAAAACAAAATATTATTTCATCATCAGATATAAACGATTTAAAAAAGAATGTAGCTTTAATTAAAACAAACACTGAATATGCCCCATGGTGGGTTATTTTAATGATATCTCTTTCGCTTGGAGTTGGAACAATGATAGGATGGAAGCGAATTGTGATGACTGTTGGAGAAAAAATTGGCAAAACCCCTATGACATATGCACAGGGAGCAGCAAGCCAGTTGGTAGCAGCAAGTACAATAAGTATTTCTTCATTATTGGGTCTTCCGGTAAGCACAACACATGTGTTAAGTTCTGGTGTTGCCGGTTCGATGGTAGCTGAAGATGGCTGGAAAAATTTACAAGCCAGTACAATAAAAAACATTGGATTAGCTTGGGTTATCACTTTGCCTGTAACCATAGTACTTTCAGGGTCCTTATTCCTTTTACTCCGCTGGATTCTTCATTAATTATGTCTCAAGCTACAAGACCCAAATTTTAAATTCAAAGAAAAATATTTAATAAAAAGTTAGTTGTAATTCCTGGTACTTGGAACTTGAAGTTTTTCATTGCGTCAGTGGAGTTAATGATTTATTAATATATTCGTAATGATTCCTAAACGTTATTATTGATGAAGGCTTTATATTTTTGTAATATAAAATTAATTTATGTTTGGATTAGACACAGGCCTCACAGTTTTACTTTTCGTTTGCATTTTAGCAGTTTGTATTTTCGAATTTATTAATGGATTTCATGATACCGCTAATGCAGTAGCAACAGTAATTTATACACATTCATTAAAACCGAGAATTGCTGTAATATGGTCAGGATTCTGGAACTTCCTGGGTGTTTATACTGGCGGAATCGCGGTAGCCATGGGTATTGTAAACCTGCTTCCCACCGAAGCGTTAATTGACCAGAACATTTATCATGGAGTGGCAATGATACTGTCACTTATACTTACCGCAGTTATCTGGAATCTTGGAACATGGTATTTCGGAATACCCTGCTCCAGTTCACATACCTTAATAGGTTCTATATTCGGAGTTGGAATTGCATATATGCTTTTACCCGGAACAGGTCATATAGCGCTTAACTGGGCTAAAGTTGAAGATGTAGGATTGTCATTGTTAATATCGCCGGTATTTGGTTTTGGAATGGCGTTATTATTAATGTTCCTTCTGAAATATATTTTTAAAAAGAGATCAACTATTTTCCAGGAACCTTCCAGCTCCAAAGCGCCACCATTATGGATAAGATCGATACTTGTTCTAACGTGTACCAGTGTAAGCTTTTCGCATGGCTCCAACGATGGACAAAAAGGAGTGGGGTTACTGATGATTATTTTTATAGGAATTATTCCCGCACATTTTGCAGTGGATATGAGTAAAAACCCTCTTGTATTAAAAGAACAAGTAGTGAAAATTGAAAATATTATTAACAAAATTGATACTTTAAGTTTAAGTTCAGATAGTAAATCGGAACTATCTGCAATTAAAAAAAGTATGTTAAGCATTGAAGATAAAGTTATAGGTTTGAAAGAATTTGATAAAAAAGATAAATCGAATTTTAATATCAGGAAAAATATTATCACGGTTTCAAAGAAATTGGATAAGCTGATCCTGAAAAATCCTGAAGTGTCAAAATTAAATTTAAGTAAAGCAGAAATTGCAATTGTTTCATCTTCTGTAAAAGAAATGAAAACGTATACTGAATATTCGCCATGGTGGGTAATACTTATAATCTCTCTCTCTCTTGGTTTAGGAACCATGATAGGATGGAAGCGTATTGTTATAACCATAGGAGAGAAGATCGGGAAAACACATCTTACCTATGCTCAGGGTGCCAGCGCTGAAATTATTGCAGCAAGCACTATAGCTGTTTCCACTTCGTTTGGGCTTCCGGTAAGCACAACTCATGTTCTTTCTTCAGGTATTGCAGGAACAATGGTTTCTGATAGCGGTTTGAAAAACCTGCAAATGAAAACAATTAAAAATATAGGTATCGCATGGCTTATAACATTACCGGTTACTATAATAGTTTCGGGCTTACTATTTATCCTGCTGCGATATATTATAGCATAATGTATCAGTGCTATAATCAAGTTTGTCTACATTAAAACCTTTGTTCTCTATAAAATTTTAAAATTATATCTATTGATAATCTTTGTGATATGAAATTTAGAATCATTTTAATGCCCTCTTTGCATAAAAAGTATAATTTTGCAACTCTAAAATTATATTCTTTTTTTATTTGTTTCAGAGCAATTGGATACATCAGAACAAACGATAAATAACGAGCAAAAAAGTAAGAATCCTTTTCTGCGTGCTATACAATTCATTTATTCATTACTGAAATGGTTATGGATAATGAAAAATAAATTCTTTTCCTTCATTAAAAAAGGTATTTTTAAAATTGTTCCTTATCTTGAAAAACCTGTATGGCCGGCAAAAATCATCAGAAAGTTCCTGAAATATACTTTTAATTTTTTTCTATTTGTTTTCATATACTTCTTTGCTGTCATTATAAATTTTCTCTGGCTTTTTGGTTCGTCGCCAAGCATTGATAAAGATAAAGGTCCAGAAATGGCCGTTTCATCTGAATTGTATACATGCGACAGTGTTCTTATTGGGAAATATTTTAATGAAAACAGGGCACCGGTTGAATACGGCGAAATCAACAAGAATATTCTGAATGCATTAATTGCTACTGAAGATGCGCGTTTTTATGATCATAGTGGAATTGATTTAAAAGCAACATTCTCGGTGTTCTGGTATATAATAAAAGGAGATAACAGGGGAGGCAGTACCATTACTCAGCAGCTGGCAAAGAATTTATATAAAACCCGTAAAACATCGCGTGGGTTATTAGGCTATGTGCCATTCATGAGAACAATCGTAGTAAAAAGTAAAGAATGGGTTACTGCGGTAAAACTTGAACATTATTATTCAAAGGAAGAAATACTCACCATGTATTTGAATGCTGTTGATTTTGGCAGCAATTCGTTTGGGATAAAAGTGGCAAGTAAAACGTATTTTAATAAATTACCTGTATCGCTAAATATCCAGGAAGCAGCTACCCTAGTGGGAATGCTTAAAGCGCCGACTACATTCAGCCCGGCCGTACATCCTCAGAAAAGTCTGGAACGCAGGAATACAGTGCTTTCGCAAATGTTGAAATATAATTACATTACACAGCATGAATTTGACTCCATCAGCAAATTACCTATAGTCCTTAATTATAGCGTTGAAGACCCTACTGAAACGGAATTGGGTTCATACATCCGTTCAGCTGTTGCAACTTATTTGAAAGACTGGTGTAAGGAAAGTGGTTATGATATTTATACAAGTGGTTTAAAAATATACACTTCTATTGATTCGAAATTGCAGAAATATGCAGAGAAATCGGTTGAAGAACAAATGAAAATATTACAGAGAAGGTTTAAAGAACATTGGGGTGATGAAAACCCATGGATTGATGAGAACGACAATGAAATTGAAAATTTTATAGAAGACCAGGTAAAGAAAACAGCCTTGTATAAGAAATTATTAAAACGCTATGATAATAATATTGATTCGGTAAATGCTGAGTTAAACAGGCCTCATAAGATGAAATTATTTTCATGGAAAAAAGGAGAAGAAGAATTTACTATGAGTTCTCTTGATTCCATCAGGTATATGAAGCGTTTTCTGAATGCGGGCTTCGTGGTGATGGATCCGTTTACAGGAAAAGTTCTTGCATGGGTTGGTGGAATTAATTATAAATATTTTAAATACGATCATGTGAATCAGGCGAAAAGGCAACCGGGTTCTACATTTAAACCTTTTGTTTATTGCGCTGCTATTGATAAAGGCTGGTCGCCATGCGACCGCATTGTTGACCAGCAGGTAACAATAAAATATAAAGAAGATGGAAAGGATATGGAATGGTCGCCTCATAATGCAGATTGGGAATACACAGGCAGAGAAATGACATTGAGGCATGCCATGGCGAAATCATGTAATTCCGTTACGGTGCAGCTTTCTGAAAAAATAGGATTTCAAACGGTTGCTGATTATGCTAAAAAGCTTGGTATTACTGCAAAACTTAAACCGGTACCATCAATAGGTTTGGGGTCGAACGATGTTACATTACTTGAAATGGTTGCTGCTTATTCTGTTTTCATGAACCAGGGAATATATTCCGAACCAATGCTCGTTTTAAAAATTACCGACAGGGATGGCAAACTGATCAAAGAATTCAAACCTAAGCAAAAACAAGTATTGAGCAAAGAAACAGCCTGGCTGATGACCTATATGTTGAAAGGCGGACTGGAAGAGCCCGGTGGAACATCACAGCAACTTTGGGAATATGCCGATATTTTTGGCGGTAATGACATTGGTGGTAAAACAGGTACCTCGTCAAATTATTCCGATGGCTGGTTTATGGGAGTTACTAAAGATATTGTTGCAGGTTCATGGGTAGGCGGCGAAGAGCGCTGTATCCATTTTCGTAAAGAGGAACATATGGAAGGCTGCCATTCTGCATTACCTATTTTTGGTTTTTTTATGACCAAGGTTTATGATAATAAATATCCCAAAATCACAAAAGGAAAATTTCCTGAACCCAGTATAAAAATTTCAAAAAAATATTACTGTCCTACTGCATGGGAGAAAAAAGATACTACTGATACTGATGATGCGGATAAAAGTGATTCATTAAAAACTAAACCTAAATCAGCAAAGACAAAATCAAAATCAAAAAAGAAAGTTAAAAAAACTGAGGAAAAGTGTAAGGATTGTCCTTGATTTTTATACTTATATTTATCGCTCACCAAAAATAGCTGTTCCAATACGTACAATAGTGCTGCCTTCTTCAATTGCAATTGTATAATCACCAGACATGCCCATCGAGATTTCTCTAAAATATTTATCCTCGCAAAAATATTTTGATTTTAATTGATGATAAATAGTTTTCAGATCTTTAAATTCATTACGTACCAATTCAGTATCTTCCGAAAATGTTGCCATTCCCATTACTCCGCAGATTCTGATGTTCTGCATTTTTTTGTATTCTTCCGATTCAATTATTGCGACAGCTTCTTCGTAGTCTAACCCGAATTTAGTTTCTTCTTTTGCAATGTACATTTCAAGGAGGCAATTGATAATCCTGTTTTTTTTCTGAGCTTCTTTATTTATTTCCTGTAATAATTTCAGACTTTCCACGCTATGAATCATCGAAATGTAAGAAGCAATGTATTTTACTTTATTTGATTGCATGTGACCTATAAAGTGCCATTCAATGTCATCAGGAAGTTTAGGTTGCTTTTCAATCAGTTCCTGTACGCGATTTTCACCAAAAACTTTTTGTCCGCATTGGTAAGCTTCCAGAATTTTTTCAACGGGATTGGTTTTACTTACCGCTATTAACTTGACATTTGAAGGAATCTCTTCATTTAATTTGAGTAAATTCTCTTTGATACTCATATTATTTTTTTCGTTTAAAGATCAGTGTGAAATTTTTATCGTAAATATTTTCCCATTCTTTTGCATTCCGCAGTGAGTCGATATCCGACAAATATTTTTTATCATCCCAATAAGGATAAATATTTGAATTTGTATTCAGGTAAATATAGTCTGCATCTTCAATAGAAGGATATACATAAATATTTCTCCTAAAGCACAAATGAGAAACAAATTCATCCTGTGCGCAAACTTTCGCATCGGCAGGAATTAATTTTAATGATGTATAAGATTCTTTAATGTCGAAATTCCTTACATAGTGCGGCTTTGTATAGAAACGTTGTTTCTGCCTGATGAAATGAGTGCGAGTACTATCAAATGTATGCGCAGTTACAATAGCTGTGATTATTAATAATGAATAAACTATTATGTTCTTTGTTTTTTCTTTTTTTATGTCGTTAAGAAAAGTAAATGCGCCAATCGTGATAATGGGAGCAAATTCAATTGAGTAATGATAACCTAAGCCCCAGTAGGTGAAATAATCGCAAAACATTTTCTGTCCGTAAACAGGCAGTAGCATCAATAAATAATATGGACGGAAGAATAAAAGTATTCCACCCGAAAGTAAAATAATAATGTGTAGTTCTGCTTTGATATAATTGTAATCGGGGTTTCCCAGATGATTTACAAATAATAATTTTAAAGCGTACAAAGGTTTTGTAATTATTGTTTTTATTGCTTCAGTCATGTTGCTGCCCAATGCTGCATACCGGAAATGCAGGTAGTTTCCGCCTGAGCCGGATGAAGAGCCAAGCGAAGGAATAATCAATTTTACTACCAAAAGAAAATACACAATACATATGCCTGCAAAAATTCCCGACCATAGAATTTTTTTCTTTTCATTTCTGTATTTTATTATCAAAGAAATAAAAATGAAGAATCCCCACAATGCCATATTCTCCTTTGATATCAGAAGAATAATCAAACAGAAGAAAGTTTGTTTCCATTGATTTTTGTGGATAAAATAAAATATCCAGGGAATTGTCATTGTGCCGGGAACATTATTATGGTAGTCGAATGCAAGCGCTGAATAGATTGCGAAAAATAAAAAGAAATGTATGCTTGCTGCGAGTGCAAACTTTTTATTTTCACTAATCAACTCAACATATTTAAAAACACCTTGACCTCCAACCAATATTGAAATAACCTGGAAAATTAATAATGTGTAAGATCCGAAGATGTAATAAAAAGGCGAAATAAGCATTAGCAATAATTCAAAATGATCGCTGAGAATATTGCCGAAACCGGGTTGTATCACACTGTTGTTGTTAATCCTGAAATGTGCATAATCCCACAGCGTCTGGTTATATATTCCGTAATCGTGCGCATTGGTGCGGAACATGTAATGATTAACCAGCGATATGATACCGTAAAGCATTGCAAAGAAAAAGAAAACCGATGCTTTGGTGATTCTGAATTTTATATCGTTTGATTGAAGCATGAATAGAAATTAGATTGTAAAAGTAGGAATTTTGTATAAACCAGAAAGTGATATTTAACAATTATCCGTTGGGAAAATCGTCATCAGATATAATTAAAACAGCGCCGACCATAGCGGCAGTTCATCATATTGACTGGCTATATCATCCGTTCTCCAATCGAGTATTTTTGATAAGTAGGTTTTCATGAGTTGTTATTTTTTTGAACTAGTCATGAGACGATCGCGAACATATTTATATTTGTGTCACAAGCTTTATGTCAATCGATACAAAACGTTGATACATGAAAATTATATCTATCATTAATTAATTTAATTCTTTATATATTAAAACTAATAGTCTTGATAGGTCGTTGTCAAAGTATGTTAAAGCATTTGAGTCTTTTGAAAAACTTAAACCAATACCACCATATGGAGACGCAACAAGCTTCGGTTTTAATTTATTTTTAGCATTTTCCTTTATTACAAAGTACCTTGCCGTTTTATTAATCCCCCATGTTACAATAACAGTTAACCCAGTGAATCCGCCTTTATTTATTTTAGCCTTATAGTTTTTGGGTATTACATATTTTAAATAAGTTTGATTTTTTATTATTTTATTTTTATTGTTGAGCTTAAATGAAAATATATCACTAATTGAATTTTTGTCTGGGAAAATATATACTGTGTTCTTTTCATGATTTTTGAAATTAATATTTAATATGGAGTCTGAAGCTAAATATGTATTAATATTCATGCTTATAGTTTTAGAAGAAGTATCTTTAGATAAATGAATTAATTTGTAACAATTTGCGTCAAGATTTCTTGCATCAATTTTTAGGTTGAAGAAAATATTTTCAATGTCCTTAATTTTTATGTTATTAAAATTATAGGTTTTTACTAACTTCAATGAGCTGGTGTCAGTATTATTTTCTATAAATGCAAAGTACTCATCGGTCCTTTCAAAAGTTTTTGACTGACCGAATGATTTTAAAGCATAAAATATTATTAATAGAATAAGGAAATGTCTTTTCATATGAGAAATTTATCAAGTAGTCAATAGGTTTAAGCATCGGGAATTTCTGGCTCAACTAGTTTTTTCAATTTGTCTAAAGATTCTTGCCATCCTAAATAACACATTTCTGTAGGTATAGCAGGAGGAATACATTCTTGAATGATTTTAAGTTCTGTACCGCAAATGACCTTTTTAAGCCATACGGAAGTGGTCATTTCCCCAGGCAAATTCGGGTCTTCAAATTTGTCAGTATATTTAATAAATTCATTCGGTTTCAATTCTATGTATGTTCCGCCAAATGAATGTCCGTTACCAGTAGAAAAATTGATAAAAGACATGCGGTAGTTACCGCCATTTTTTACATCCATGCTATGAACGATACATAAAAAACCATTGGGCGGAATCCATGACGCCATGGCATTTGCATCCGTAAAAGCTCGATAAATTTTTTCGGGAGATGCTTTAAGCACTCTGTGTAAGGATACGCTGTTGTTTGCCATTTTATGGATTTTAATTTAGTGATTATTTATTAAATGGTTGCTTCGGAACATTGAACATCCATCGAATGCCGAACCTGTCAAGGCATACACCCCAGTAACCCCAGAACTCATCATGTGGTGCTACACATTCTGTCGCTCCTGTGGAAAGTGCGTTGTATATTCTGTCGGCTTCTTCTTTCGTGTCGGGTTCTAAACTAATTGTTGTATTGTTGCCGATTTTAAGTTTGTGTCCCATACTCTCAAGCATATCAGTTCCCATAATGTTTATACCTCCTAAAATGGGAAGCGATACATGCATTACCATTTTTTTTTCGGTATCAGAAAGTTTTGGCATTCCGTCTTGTTGAGGGATGTCTCCCATCCGCATGATGGGTGCAGCCCATTCTGTTTTGAAAACTGATTTGTAGCAGTTAAACGCTTCTTCTGCGTTGCCTTGAAAGTTCAAGTATATATTTGTTTTTGCCATTTAATTATTTGTTTAATTTTTATTGAAACTGTCTTACCCCCCTAAATAGCTGGACAAAATTAAAAAAATAATTTTGTAACGTAAATTTAGGAAAACATGAAAAGAACAAACAGAAAATTTGCACCGGAGGAACGCTTATCGATTCTTCAAGAAGCC
>Ga0209099_1000116_pt1 | contig 90646 bp, 69 predicted proteins | sample AD_JPNHW2_MetaG_FD_184430 | JGI IMG/M metagenome (GOLD analysis project Ga0209099, IMG submission 184430) | Active sludge microbial communities of municipal wastewater-treating anaerobic digesters from Japan - AD_JPNHW2_MetaG (SPAdes) (version 2) | ecosystem: Engineered > Bioreactor > Anaerobic...
ATCAAGGGTTTCAGGAATTGCTGAAATCCTTTTTTTATTTTCGGTTTATACAAAAGAAAACCACGGGAACCAGGTTCCGCCCAAGTGTACACGATTAAGTACGGCTGAAAGATTCTAATTACTATTTATTTGGATATGCATTTTTCTGGTTTAGAGCGTCCCGACAGACGCCGCATGGCGAATCGTCGGGAAGGTCAGCATTTCTCCCGATGGTTATCGGGACTGCTAAGACTCACTTAGAAAATCAAGGGTTTCAGGAATTGCTGAAATCCTTTTTTTATTTTCGGTTTATACAAAACAACACGCCCTGATGCATTTTGAACTAATTAATTGAGTATAGATTTCGGTTTTCACAAGGAAAAAACATAGCAACCATCACATTTATCTGTATGACAAATAATTAGTATTACGAAATTTTTCGTTACGAAAAATTTCGTAATGATGTAAGCCGCCCTCGTCATACAATACAGAGCATTTTTTCAGGATTTTGATCCGAAAGGGTTATTATCGATCTGAGCTGAGAAAAATTATTTTTTCACATCACAACTGTTGCCCATACAGTTTGGTCTTTCCTTTGGTTTTGGAAGCAGTTTTACAGCTACAGCGAGGTCATATAGTTTACAACCTACACAAATGGCAAAAGCTGTTTCAAGGTATAGCATTAAAAGGCATAACATACAAAGCGGACAAACGGTATGGAAATAAGACGGATCGCGAACGAGGAACAGGGATAAGATAAATATTGCCGAAGAGAGCATGAGCCCGATGCTCCAGGCAAACTTCTTCTGAACGGCGCCAATGGGCAGCGGAGTCTGCTTTCGTACAAAGACCCATGCCAGCAAAACGGTAGGCGCATACTTAGGATTGATGAAAAGGCCAATCAGGAAGTTGATCACGAAGCCGCCCATAATATAAGGGATGATATCATACCTGTGAAAGGCAAAACCGTTGATGGTCGCTATTGCACCCAGCAACAGCATGATCCCGGCGCTGGCTCTCATGCGGCGTTCATTCAAAACCTTGTATGGTTTTCCATCCATATATTCTCCAAAACTTATTATTGACATAGTGTAGATTTAGTGGTCCGTTTAAAATTTTCATTTCAGCATTTCCAAAATAGCATTAAAGTCATGGTTGGCCTCATCAAGGATGCGCTTTTTTTCCAGGGGATCCTTAATTTCTGCTGATTTATCAGGTTCTTCTCCGGTGCAATCATTTGATTTTTCCAGAATTTTTATAGCATTTCCATTTTGGTCATAATAGATCCGATATTCCCATGCACAGGCTTCGGCAGCCCCTTCACTAAAAATGAAAAAAAGCTTGTCATCTTTGAAATAATAAAAAGCCTTGTTATACCACTCATATCCGTTGAAATCCCCGGTATAAATTTTATATCCACTGGAGTATGTGCACACTTTGCATGAATTCGTAAACGGTATTCCATCTGATGAATCATCAAAGCCTTGATGAATGGTTTTGGCTCCGATCTTACAACCGCTGGAATCTCCAGAATTCTCTAATTGAATGGCCTCAGCATACATCTTCCTTATCTCAGCGATCCTTGCAGCATTATCCTGTGCAAAGACAGGAATGACGGACTTTATGAAAAAAAACAATCCTATAAAAACAACCGGATGTATATGCCTGAATTTCATTATGATTAAATGAGCTGCAAATATAGATTCAATAGGGCAAATAAACAAGAACAATATTTCCCGACTGCTCAGTTTTCACAGGATTATCCGCACTACAAGGCCTCAAACGGCAAACCTCATTTTTTCATACCGTCCTTCATGGTAGAAAGTTCATAAAAATTTCTTAAATTTGATTAGTCAAATAATTTATGAAAAAAAGCGCCACATTCCGCTTCTATGAAGAACTTAATGATTTTCTCCCGGCTAAAAGAAAGAAGGTGGCTTTTGTTCACATATTTACCGGAAACCCTTCAATAAAAGATGTAATTGAATCTATCGGTGTTCCTCATGTTGAAGTAGATATGATTCTGGTTAACAGCCAGCCGGTTGACTTTAAGTACAGGCTGAAAGACCACGACGAAGTATCTGTCTATCCTGTTTTTGAAACTTTTGAAATATCAGGTGTTTCTCATCTTCGAAAAAAACCGTTGAGAGAAACCAAATTTATCCTTGATGTACATCTCGGAAAACTCGCCAAATATCTGAGGATGCTCGGGTTTGACACCATGTATCAAAATGATTTTGACGATAAGGCGATCATCCGGTTGTCTCTTGCCGAACATCGTATTATACTGACCCGCGATGTCGGTTTATTAAAAAACGGATCCGTTTCCCGCGCATATTACATCCGCAGCCAGGACTCAAAAGGGCAACTGGCGGAGGTATTAAAACACTTTGATTTGTACCTGGCCATAAATCCTTTTGACCGCTGTATCAAATGCAACGGAAAGCTGGAAACGGTTGAAAAGGAATCCATCATCCCGCGGCTGCAGCCTAACACCATAAAATATTTTAATGAATTTTTTATTTGCACTAATTGCCAAAGTATTTTCTGGGAAGGCTCACATTTTCATCATATGCAAAACTTTATAACTTCCATGAAAAACCCGGAAAGCCAGAAGTAAATAATTCAAAAATTCAACAGCTAAGCCCTTATCACTCTTTAATTATTTTATAATAAGCCGCCTTCTCGAAACCTGAGATTTCAACAACGTAAACTCCTTTCGGCAAATAACTTACGTCAATTTCGTTATGGGCGCTGCTTAGTTCTTTATACAGCACAAGCTTTCCCATCATGTTATATACAAACAGGTTCGGGTTAGGTTCCATGGTGCAGTCAATCATTAGTTTTCCGGCTGTTGGAATGGGGTAAATCTGGACTGAAGCAGGATTATCATATTTTCGATCATCGGAGGTGGGCAATAAACCGTCGCAGCTTGCTTTTTGAGCAAAAACGCCTGAATGCCCATTCCTGGTTTCATTAAAAGAAATGATGAGCTGGTCATTGATAATGCTTCCCAATGTGGCATCCACCCATGGCTTGCCGTTCGATGTTGTGTTTAAGGCTAAGGTGGATGGGGCCCATTGAAAAACTCCTTCAAGATTTATTTTAATTGCGTAAATATAATTATTAACTCCGGAAATATAAGTAAAAGCCACATTATCACCGCAGTATCCGGCTCCAAACAATTGAGCATTGGCGGTAGCCGGAACCAGTTCAACACCTGCCGGAGGGATCAGAATAGTACCATTTTGCGATAATCTCTGGTAACATACTTTAAAGGTGGGTGAACCATCGTTTACATTTTGTCCGTTGATCAAACATAATAATTGGCCCGATGGAACATTGAACATGGTAAAAACCCGCTGTTGATAGTTAAACACACCGTTGTTGATGAGTGGAATACCATTAGTTCCCCACATGATATTTCCCAGGGAATCGATGCGTTGTGCATAAGCGATACGGTTCATTCCATTAAAGTAGGTGTTTGTTACATACAGGTTTTTATTGTTGTCGGTGCAGCATGACACTAATGCTGTATAGATGCTGGAATTAGATAAGGATGAACAGGGAACCCAACCGGGCCACATTAGATTTCCGTCATTGCCACCCATGCAATTAGCGTAAGTTAATGCATACCCCGCATAGGTGTAATCATAAGAAATTAAATAAAAATTCCCGTTTGACAGGGCTTTCAGTTCCTGGCATAAATAATTAACAGTCCTGGTATACACGGTGTTTATCACGCCTGATGAATAATTAAGTTTTTTTATCGTAGTAGAATCTCCACTGCTGTTGCTAAAAGCCAGTATAAAATCACCCGAAGGCAACATTTCAAGATGAGGGTTAAAGCCTGAACCGCAATAAAGCACATCCTGAACATATCCCGTGGGGCTTACCACAAAGAGCTTGACACTATCGTTTGTCCAGTTCCAGAATGCCAGGATGGCATCATCCTCACCATCAATGATAATGTCCGTGGTTCTTGCAGCAGACCAGGAGGTGGAGGTCTCTTCCAATATAATGCCGGTGCTGTCAAAGACTTTATCGCCATTTTCGTCTAACAGCTGCAGCTTTAGGGTAAAATAACCATCAAGGTAAGCAATATAAGTTTTCCCTGATGAAGTAATTGCCGTACGCGTAACACCTGTTACATCGTCGGTCAATACCGACACGCGCGTGTTAAGATTTACGTCGTTGGTGTATTGCCCTATTGTTTTAGAGGTATTCAAACAAAGGGCAAATAACAATAAAATCATGATTTGTTTTTTCATGGCACAAATTTTTTTGTTGGGGACTTCTTGTTCAATGCAAATGATGTTGCCTTGTTTGGGGTTAAAGTCATAAACTTTTTCACATAACTACATACCTTCAAAACCACATTATTAACGCTAATATGATTATTACAAATATAATGAATTATGACTAAAAATTCAATACGTAATTACGTGATTTTCTTACTTTTCCGAACAAAAAGAATCAAAATAAAGCTCATTAAAAACACAGTTAATTCACCCCGGTGGTAGAATGACTTCATTATCTTGACGGCATCACACAATTCTTAAAAACAACATCAAAAATTTGTCATTAATGTAGGAATCTGAGTACCTTTGACAACAATTTCAAATCAATATCAGAGTGAAAGTTTACTTTTCATCATAGTGACTTGTTATCTGAGTAACACATACAATAACGGGCTAAAGTAAAGGTAGCGTGAGAGGCACAGCGAGCGATCTGGGAGTTGAGAGTTTAGGAAAATTACTTATAAGGTATTCCGGGCCGGCAATTATTGCAACGGCTGCGGCCTCGCTGTATAACATCATCGACAGGATCTTTATCGGCCAGGGAGTTGGCCCGTTGGCAATTTCCGGGCTGGCGCTTACGTTTCCGCTGATGAACATCACCGCAGCTTTTGGCGCCATGGTAGGTGTCGGGTCTAGTTCCATGGTTTCCATCAGGCTCGGGCAACACGACCGGAAAGGCGCTACGCTGATCCTTGGCAATGCCGCAATGCTGAACATAATTCTGGGCCTGGCAGTGGGGCTGATAACGTTGATTTTTCTTGAACCTATCCTCTATGCCCTTGGGGCCAGCCATGAAACCCTGCCTTACGCCAAAGAATTCATGCAGGTTTTATTGATTGGTAATGTTTTTACCCATCTTTATTACGGGCTCAATAACATCATGCGGGCATCCGGTTATCCGGGCAAAGCCATGATGACCACGCTGATCACGGTTGCTGTAAACCTTGTTCTTGCACCGCTTTTTATTTTTGTTTTTCATTGGGGCATCCGCGGGGCCGCGCTGGCAACGGTATTCGCCCAACTGACGGGTGCAGCCACAGCAGGGTTTCATTTTACCAAAATCAGCAGTTTTGTGCACTTTCTTCCCGGTTATATGAAGCTGAAAAAGGTGATCATTAAAGATATCATCTCGATCGGGATGTCACAGTTTTTTATTCTGATCTGCGCCAGCATTGTTGTTTCGATCATGAACCTCAGCCTGCGGAAATACGGAGGTGATTACGCCATCGGTGCTTTCGGAATCATAAACAGTATCGGAAACCTGACCGTGATGGTTGTTCTTGGGTTTTGTCAGGGGATGCAACCGATCGTAGGATATAATTTTGGGGCAAAACAGATACCCCGCGTTATTAAAACTTTTAAACTGACTATTATTGCCGGAACCCTGGTGACCAGCTTCGGATTTTTTCTTGCCGAGCTGTTACCACGGCTGATTTCTTCCGCATTCACCAACGATAGCATATTAATTGAATTGTCAACAACCGGCATGAGGTTAACACTTATGATGTTTCCTTTGGTTGGATTTCAGATCGTGGCATCAAGCTTTTTTCAATCCATCGGCAATGCGAAAATTTCAATATTATTATCGCTGACGAGACAGGTTCTGTTTCTTATTCCGGCCTTATTGATCCTGCCGCACTTATGGGGATTAAACGGTGTATGGCTTGGTTCACCGGCGGCCGATATCACATCTACGCTGTTAACGCTGCTGGTGCTCAGATGGCATATAAAAAGGATGCTTAGTGCCTGATTAAGAAATTCTAAATCAACGCCTGATATTTTTTTAAAATTTTAGTAAGCATTCAAAAAAAATAATTAGGTTTGTCCTATCAAATTTAAAACTATGAAACCTAACGGAATTGATTATTACAAAGATGCCGCAAAACGTTCGGCACAATGGCATGCAGAAAATATTGGCAGAATGAAAAAATGCCGCTTTGATACCATTGCAGTACACGGAGTTTATTCCATGCAGGAAGCGCTTGATTTTAATCAGGGCTCCATTATTGAACCAATATATATGTCTTCATCGCAGGCTTACCGCGATTCGGATGAAATGGAAGCAGCATTGGCATATCAGGTGCCAACATGGTGTTATTCACGCATTGGAAACCCGAGTATGTATTATTTTGAAGGAGTAATGGCCCTGCTCGAAGGATACGGCATGGAAACCGGCACCTCCTGTTGTGCAACATCTTCAGGAATGGCGGCTATCGCAAGCGCTACGGAACCATTTCTTGCTGTGGATCCAAAAAATCCAAATCAGAAAATGAATTTTGTGGCTACCTGCCAGGTCTATGGTGGGACATTCCAGCAGTTCGGTGTACGTAAGGATCAGGAGCGCAATATTGAATGGCGCAAGATCGTCAACTCAAACGATATTAAGGAATGGGAATCCAAAATAGATAAAAACACCCGCTTCCTATATGGTGAAATGCCCAGCAACCCTTCTCAGGCATTCTTTGATCTGAAAAAAGTTATTGAACTGGGACATGCTCATGGTATCCCCGTGATCATCGATAATACGGTGGCCACTCCTGCCCTGCTGCGTCCATTAACGCTTGGCGCCGATGTGGTAATACAATCATCAACCAAAACCATCACTTCAAGCGGGTTTGCCATTTCCGGCGCTGTGATCGCACGCGACAACTTAGTATCACGCTATAGCTGTGATGAACTGAAAGCTTGTTACGGCGGTTACCTCAAACAACTGCCAAACCGGGATATGGGGCCAAACATTTCTCCCATGAATGCTATATTGGCACTGAATGATATGCGCACGCTGCGTTCCAAAGTTGATATGTTCAGCCGCAGCACCATGAAAGTTGCCAAATACCTCGAATCACACAAACATATTGAACAGGTTGATTATCTAGGCCTTGAATCACACCCCCTGCATAAACTTGCTTCCGAATACCTGTGGCTGGTTGATGCGGAATACGACGAAATGTACGGCAAACCTGTGAACCGCTACGGACACCTGATGTCGTTCCATGTTAAAGGAGATGCACAAAAAACCCGCAACGTATTTGATGCCTTCCAGAGAATCTGGCGCGCCACTGACCTTGGAAGAATAAAATCCGTTGCCACGATCCCTGCCATCTCCACCCATTCGCAGCAAGGCGAAGAAGGACGAAAACTGGCCGGTATTCCTTCAAATCTGATACGTCTTTGCGTTGGCGGCGAACATCCTGATGACATCATCGCCGATCTCGATCAGGCTTTGTCAACACTCGACGGCAAGAAAGTATTCTTTACATCACCCGAATATTCTGCCGGAGGTGCCTCGTCTGCGACATTAAACAAAAAATAAAATTCCCTTATTATAAAACTAACCAATTAAAATTTTTATGAAACACAAAATTGCAATCATAGGTTTTGGTACCGTAGGACAAGGTATCAGCGAGATCCTTTTGAATAAAAAGAAATATTTAAAAGACAACTACAAATTTGATTATGATATTGTAGCTGTAGCCGACTTTGCTTACGGAAATTGTTACAATGCCAAAGGGCTTGATATTCCTGGAATGCTGAAAATCGCCAAGGCAAAGAAAAAATTTACAAAGGACCTTTATAAAAAAGACACCCTTTCGTTGATTAAAAGCTGCAACGCCGACATCGTATGCGAACTTACTTACACCGACCTGAAAACCGGTGGCCCCGCCATTGATCATGTAAAAGCTGCGCTAGGTGCAAAAAAACATGTGGTAACCAGCAACAAAGGCCCAGCCGCTTTGAAATACCAGGAATTTAAAAAATTAGCCGACAAGAATGGAGTAAAATTCATGATTGAAGGAACCGTGGTTGCAGGAACACCGATCATCAACCTCAGCAAAGGCCCGTTAGCCGGTTGCGAGATCTGCAAAATAAAAGGAATACTCAATGGTACCACCAACTACATGCTTACCGAAATGGAAAAAGGTATGGACTATGCTTCCGTTCTGAAAGTAGCACAGGACCTTGGATATGCTGAAGCAGATCCAACAGGCGATGTGGAAGGTTTTGATGCCAGAGGGAAAGTATGTATTCTGGCCAATGTCGTGATGGGCGCACCTTTAAAGATCAATGATATTGCCTGCAAAGGTATCACCAAGATCACCCCAAAGGACATTGAAAAAGCTAAGAAAGAAGGCAAACGCTGGAAGCTGATAGGTTGTGTAGAAAAGAAAAACGGAAAAGTAACCGGCTCGGTAAACCCTGAAATGGTTGAACTGACACATCCGCTGGCTGGTGTAATGGGCGCCAATAATGCACTCACTTTTACAACTGATATGTTGGGCGATGTTACGATAGTTGGCCCCGGAGCAGGAAGAATCCAGACAGGGTATGCTATTTTAACTGATATGCTGGCAATTCACAAAGGATAGAAGATTGGAAGAATTTAAGGTTGGAAGGTTAGAAGGTTAGAAGGTTAGAAGGTTAGAAGGTTATAAAGTTGGAAGGTTGGAAAGTTGTCCCGATAGCTATCGGGAGGTTGGAAGGTTAGAAAGTTTAAAGGTGGCCTAATAATTAATAGTTATAAAAATGTCAAAAATCAATAGATTTGAAGATCTTGAAATCTGGCAGAAGGCAAGATGTTTATGCAATGAAATATACATTTTAATGACTGAAACAGGACTTTCAAAAGATTATGCATTAAAAGACCAGTTGGATGGAAGTTCCGGTTCTATAATGGACAACATTGCGGAAGGATATGAAAGAGGAAGCAAGAAAGAATTTATCCAGTTTCTTTATATTTCTAAAGCCTCTGCCGGTGAGTCAAGATCACAACTTTACCGCGTTTATGATAGAAAATACATAAATGAAGAAAAATTCAAATCTTTATTTAATAGCATTCTTGAAATCAGCAAACAAATTTCAAAATTTATTGACTACCTGAAAAAAAGCGAATATAAAGGAGATAAATTTAGATAACCCAAACTTCAAATATCATATCAATTTTCAACATGATTAAAAATGTAGCCGCAACTTGAAACTTTAAACCTGTAACCTGTAAACCTGTAGCCTGCAAACCTGTAACCTGTAAACCTGTAACCTGAAAACCTGTAATAAAAAACAAAATATGTCATACACCAACAAATACTTAAAAATAGATCTTACCACAAAAAAAGTGGAGTTTGGTCAAACTGAAAAAAAACTTATCGACCAATACATTGGCGCCAAAGGTATGGGCTTTGCCCTGCTGAACCGCCTGAACCCTTCTCCCGCCCCCTACGACCCTGAAAATCCCTTGATTTTTATTAACGGCCCGTTCACCGGGACAAAGATTCAGACCAGCGCACGCACTACCCTGGTCACGCGTTCGCCGCTTACAGGCTGCGCTCAGGATAGCCATTGTGGCGGAAGTTTTGGCCCCCGGTTAAAATTTGCAGGCTATGATTATATTTATATTACCGGAAAATCAGCAAAGCCTGTCTATATTTACATTAATGAAGGCCATGTTGAAATTCTTGATGCTTCCGAATTATGGGGTAAAGGTATCTTTTTCACCAACGACGAACTTATAAAAAGGCATCCGGGTACTGACCCAAGAGTTGCTGCCATTGGCCCTGCCGGAGAAAATCTTTCTAAGGTTTCCTGCATAGGCGTTGATAAGCACCGCCAGTTCGGTCGTGGTGGCGTTGGAGCCGTAATGGGATCAAAAAACCTGAAAGCTGTGGTTGTGGATGGGAATATTCCATTCAACTATTTTGATGAAGCTAAGTTCAAAGAACTGAACCTGGAAGCAACAAAAAATGTTTTGAATAATCCCAATGTGAAATTCCGCCGCCTGAAAGGGACGATGAAATGCGTACGTAGCTGCCAGAACAATGAAATTTTACCAGTGAAAAACTGGCAGAAAGTTCAGTACGAAGAATTTGAAAAGATCAGCTCTGAAACCACACGCGAAGAACTAAACTGGGAAGATACCGGATGCTACAACTGCTCAATCCGCTGCTCCAAATGGGCACGCTGGGATGGCCATGAAATTGAAGGCCCGGAATATGAAACAACCGCTTTTTTGGGGTCTTCATGTGAAATATCAAATATTAAAGACGTGGCGTTTGGCAATGAAATTTGCAACGACCTGGGCCTTGACACCATCAGCGCCGGCGGTACCGTTGCTTTCGCCATGGAATGTTATGAAAAAGGTTTAATTGAAGACACTAAAGGCCTGAAATTAAACTGGGGCAACGCCGAAGCCCAGCGTGAACTGCTCAAACAGATGTCTTACAGAAACAGCCTGGGAGAGATTTTTGCCGATGGCACACGCGAAGCTGCATTGAAAATTGGCAAAGGAAGTATGGATTTTGCCATCCAGATCTGCGGCATGGAACTGTCGGGTATCAACCCAAAAGGTTCCTTAACGATGGGCGTGGCCATGGCACTTGCCGATTTTTCGAGCCACACACGCCTGTGGATCGCTGAATCAGAAAACGGCCCGGAATTTAAAATTGAAGATATACTCCCCGCTGTTTTTGATGGCCTCGATGCCACCAACGTTAGAAACAGCATGGTAGTCTGTGATTTTCTTCCACTTGGCCTGCCGGTGCTTGCCGGCCTTCTGAATGCCGCCACAGGAAGCACACACACCGCAGAAGACCTGATGAAAATTGGCGCCCGCATCAACCACCTGTCAAGAGCCTACAACCTGCGTAACGGCCGTTCCGAAGCCGATGACACACTGCCTGCACGCTTTTTCAACGAAGAAAGCCTCGGCGGTTTTATGAAAGGCAAAAAACTTGAACGGGCATATTTCCATTCCTTCATTGAACAGTATTACAAAATGAGAAAATGGAACGATAAAGGCGAACCTACATTAGAAGTACTCAAAGAGTTTGAGGTTCTATAAAAAATCTGCTAATTGATGCAAGGAGGCTCCTTTTGGGAGCCTTTCTTTTTATCTAGCTTTTGATCATCACCAGCACCATTTTAAATTTCTCCACCGCCTTCAGTGCGTGAGGGATGTTTGCCGGCATAATGATGGATTGCCCGCCATTCAGGATATGCGAAACCCCGTTGATCAGAATATCGGCGGTGCCGTCCACGATGTTCACCAGGGCATCAAAAGGTGACGTATGTTCCGTAAGGCCTTCTCCTTTATCGAAGGAAAAAACGGTTACATTACCGGTTTGTTTTTTGATGATGGCACGGCTCACCACCGCTCCATCAGCATAATCCACAATTTCGGGAAATGAAAATATTTTCCCGCGTTCCAATTCGTTTGTTTCCATATCAATAATTTATTTCCAAATTTACAAAAACATTTCTTAAAACTTGCGGCATATTTTTGTTTACTTTGCATTATGCCTGAACTGCCTGTTTTATATTTTGCCATACCGGTAATGAACGAAGCGGAATGGCTTCCCTCCTGCCTTGCCTGCATTGAAAAACAAACGTACAGGAAAATAAAAGTAGTGGTCTGCGTCAATCAGCCGGAGAATTTCAGGGCCATGCCGGAGAAAAAAGAAATTTGTGAAAATAATGCACGGACGCTTGAGTATCTAAAAACATACGATAACATCCCGGTACATATCATCGACCGTTCATCTGAAGGCCACGGCTGGAAAGGAAAAAAACACGGTGTGGGCTGGGCAAGGAAAGTAGCCATGGATCATGTTTCTTCGGTGGCCGCTCCCGGAGATTTCATCATTAGTATGGATGCCGATACTGTTTTTAACCCATTGTTCTGCGAGTCGATTGTTAAGAGTTTTCATAAACATAAAAACACTGTCGGCATGGCATTGCCTTATTACCACAGGCTCACCGGCGATGAAATTCTTGACCGCGCACTGCTGCATTATGAGATTTACATGCGGTATTATGCCATCAACCTGTGGCGCATAAAAAACCCTTATTGTTTCACGGCCATCGGCTCTTCCATGGCAGTTCCGGTACATGCCTACCGGGCCGTTGGAGGCATAACACCCAAACTCAGCGGTGAAGATTTTTATTTTCTGCAGAAACTACGGAAATACGGCAGCATCATTGTCCGGAACGAAGAAAAGACCTATCCGGCCAGCCGCTATTCCGACCGTGTGTTCTTTGGTACGGGACCGGCGCTGATCAAAGGCGTGCAACACGATTGGGACAGTTATCCGATGTATTCATACCGCCTGTTTGATGAGGTCAAAGAAACATTTAGCTTGTTTCACCAGCTTTTTCACAAAGATGTGCAAACGCCTATGACAGGCTTTCTGGAAGAGAATTTCAAAACAAAAAACCTCTGGGGGCCGTTACGTGACAATTTCATCACTGAAGACAGGTTTGTAAAAGCCTGCGCTGAAAAAGTCGACGGGCTGCGCATCCTGCAATTCCTGAAATCCAGGCAGTCTGTATCTGAGAATGAAATGGTTCATCTGACCGAATATTTAAACCTCTTTCATCACGCTGAACTGGCGGCAGCAAAGATCGACACTGTTAATTTACATTTTGAAAAATCGGGAATAGCTGAATTGGACAGTATCCGCAATTTGCTTGAAGCTATTGAAAATGGATACCGGTTTAAAAATAAAATCGTTGACTGGTATTAAATGAAAATTTATTACCACTATAAAAGCTGCAGCGACGCTGTGATTAACTGGAGCTAAGACCAAATCCAATATAGCACAGGTTGATGTAAAATCGAATTAGCACCCCGTTAATAAATTGTGAATAAATTATCTAATTTGTTTTTATAATTCATTTACTTTTATCAAAAAATATAAATCGAAAAAATGAAAAAATTATTATTAATGAGCTTCATTTTTATGATATTTAATATCAATAATTTTTCTATTGCTCAAGAACAAAAACAAAATAGGTTTAGCGTTAGTTTGGGTATTTCACCTCCAATTCATGTAAAAGGTATGGGTAAATTTTTTAATGAGAATTGGTTATTAGATAATAATTCTTCAGATAATTCATATAAAAGAAACTATTTGAAATTAAATAATATTTTTGTTTTTGATTTTTTAATTAAACAGCACTTATTTTTAAGAATGGCTGGAGGTATTACACATCGTAAGATTAAAGAAAAATCCGAATATGATATTGCTGTTTATAATAATGATAGTGGTGGAATAGAAGAGAATATTTACAGAGAAAATTTATTATATACTCAAAGAAATTGGAATATTTCTTTCGGTATTGGTTATATTATAAACAAAGAGAAATTTTCTTTTTATTTAGGTAGTGAGTTTGTGTTTCATAGATATGGAAAGGGGAAACAAAATGGTGACACATATCTTTTTTACAAAGATTTTGGACTTGGAACAGAAAGATTAAATACAACTGCTTATGAAATGGCAATATCAGGTGGTAATTCTTATGGTATTTGTTTTTTGGGAGGTATTGATTTTAAAATATTAAAAAATATTAAAATTAATTCTGAAATAAGTCAATATTTCTTTTATACATATTTTAATGGGACGACAACAACCAATATGAATTCTTATGGCCAAAATATTTTAACTGGTATTTATGAAAATACAGAATCACATATTTCACAAAGGGATAACCTATCTCAAATTTCTTTTAGTAATTTAGTTCCAAAGATTTCAATAAAATATACTTTTTAATAATATAAAAATCAGTTATTATGAAAACAATTATGTCATGTAAAATAATTTTATGCATTCTTTTTGCATTAACTTTTAATGTTGAAATTACTAGTGCACAACAAAATCCGACTGGTTCCCCAATTGCAAATGTTAACTATAATGATTGGTATAAAGGTGGCAACATTGGCAATGCAACAAAACCAAACATATTCGGAACTTTTTGGAACTCGCCTATTTATACCTATACTAACAGCACAATGCGTATGAAAATTAACGGCGCTTTTGCCGCCAGTGGTCCAAATACACAATACACCATTAATGGTTTTAACTGGAATTCTGGAGTTAACACCACTGGTTATGTAGGAATAGGAATGAACGATCCAATTTTAACAAATAGCCCACTACTAGTTTGGACAACAAAGGGCCCTTTTTCCTTATTACATTTAAATGGCGACAATTATCAACATGTACAGGAACTTGGCTATCGCCCATGGATGAAAATAGGTATGACAGTTACTTCCAATGATGACTTGATGTATGTTGGACATAAACGAGTTTCAAATGATGTAACCGATGCGGTGTTTGCTTGGAGTGATAATGCCGGAACATCCTGGGGCCCAGATAACTTATTGTTTATTTTTTAAAAGAGACCAAGGCGGAAGCAGTCCATTGGATTTAACAGGTAACAGCCTTGATGGCAGGGAAATTATGCGATTAAATGCACTTGGTAATGTTGGTATTGGTCCGAGATTTAATAATTCACAGCAGCCCCAATCAACACTTCATATTAATCAAGAAGATAATGCCAGTTCGTGGTTTCAAATTACCAATCAATCTGTAACAGGACAAACTATTACAGATGGACTTAGAATAGGTATTATTGGGAATACAGGAGTAATTAATTTCCAGCAACAGGAGAATCAACCGATTATTTTTCTGACAGATTGGGATAATAATTCGGGAGGAATTGCTGATGGTGAGCGATTAAGAATCACTGCAGTTGGTCAGACGAGCGTTCCTGACCCGAATAGTATATTTTGTTCCAATCCGGGAAGAATTGCAATAAGCGAAGATGGAAGCAATCCTATAACAAAACCAAGAAGTTTATTGCATTTAGGATATAATACAGGAATGTCTCCAAACCAACTAAATTATGCCGATGGCTGGCGTAAATGGATGGATATCGGTATGTTTGTAAGCAGTGGCTATGACAATTTGTATTTAGGATTAAAATATGAAGGCCCTGACAGACATGATGCCGTTTTAAATTGGGGAGATAACCAAGAGATAAACCCGACAACAGGTCCAGACAATTTGCGTTTCATTTTTACCTCAATTCAGGAACCAGGTATCAGCACAGTGCCTGCAAATCTGAATAATGGTTTGGAAGCTTTGCGTATGACACCAACAACTGGTGATCTGGTATATACTGGAATTGGCGGTAACCCTGGGGTTATAGGGTATCTCGGGACTAATTTGTACTATGGAAATAGCATAAATCCAACATTGACACTTGAAGTTAATTCACCGGCAACTACAATTGGCCCTGCTAACAGCGGATTAAGGTTTACAGATTTAAATTCAACATCTGGCATAACTAATAACCCGGGAAATGGTGTTTTAAGTGTAGATGAAACAGGTAGAGTGATTTACGTACCGGGCGGAAGTGGTGGATTTCAGTTTGGTGATTTATGTTCCTCAGGACCTTCATTTGCAAATGACTTAACAGGTGACTGGCATGTGGGATTAAATGATTTCAATTTATATTTTGCAAATGGACCAACGACAGGAACAGGGATAAATACCGTATTGATTGGCGAAGACTGTGGCAATGCTCCTCAAGGCAAATTACACGTTTATCAAAATTCGGGCACTAATGTTTCTACGGGTATTTGGGTTGAAAATAACGATGCTGCTCCCACAGGTGGCTTAATAAAAGGGATACACTGCGAACTTACTCAAACAAATTCTCTGATACATATTGCAGGCGAATTTATCACGCATGGTCAAAAATTAAATATAGCTGTCTTGGGCAGGGCAAATGGGGCAGCAAATATGGGTAGCGCTACTGTAAATTATGGTGGGAAGTTCTTGGCATCGAAAGGTATTAAAAATTATGGAGTAGAAGGTCGTGTGGTCGGTTCAGCTGTTCCTCCCGCTAATACTACTACCGGTTATGGTGTTTGGGGTCAATCTGAAATTCTGGCAGGCTCTACACAACATGTGTATAATTATGGAGGTCATTTTGAGGCAAAAGATGGAACTAATGATTATGGTGTATGGGCAAAAACAGATGGAAATCATCCAAATGATTGGGCTGCTTGGCTTGAAGGGGATGTATATCATAATGGAGTATATTATACATCTGATTCAACGTTAAAACAGCATCTTGATACTATTATTAATGCATACAGTATTTTAAAGAGCATTACACCATATTCATTTATTTTCAAACAGGATGTTCAAGGGCTTACTTTACCTTCGGTTAAACAATATGGATTTTGTGCACAGCAAGTACAAACTATATTACCTGAACTTGTAAAACAAACAACTGTCCCTGCTATACTTGACAGTAATGGAAATGTCATTGTACCAGAATTGAATTTCCTAACAATGAATACCGAACAGCTAATTCCTATTATCGTTGCATCCATGTTTGAACAGGAAAGAAAATTCGATAGTTTGAAAGTCACAGCTGACAACGGTCTAAATATTAATAACAATAACATCCAACTTGGTGGTACATTGAATCAGGTGACCAATATCAACCTGAACAACAAAAAATTAATATTCTCTGACCCTGCCAATGCAGAAATTAATTCAAATAATATTACTATTGGATCAGATGTTGGTTTCTCATCAAAATTTGGTGTTAATAATATTACAGATAAAGCAGCCGGAGTGTTTTTTACTTCATTTCCCGGCTATTCCAGCGGAAATTGGGGAATAATAGCATCCGCCAATGGTACATGGGGCAATATTGGCGGACAGTTCGCAGCCGAAAATGGTACTTCTGTTAACTATGGCATATTTTCTTCCGGCAGAGGTGGACAATCTAATGCAGCAGGTTATTTTGACGGCGACCTTGTTTATACAGGAGAATTATATAAAGCCTCCGACCTGATACTGAAAGAAAACATAGTTCCGATTAGCAATGCACTGAACACGATATCGCAGCTACAGCCAAAAACATTCAATTTCAAAACCACGGAATATCCTGATATGAATTTGCCCACAGGCAGCAAATTCGGACTGATAGCACAAGAGGTAGAAACCATTGTACCCGGATTGGTGAAAAATGTGGTGCATCCTGCCACCTACGATTCGGCTATGAATATTGTAAATGATGCATTCAATTACAAGAGCGTGGATTATGAAGGTTTTATCCCTATTCTGATTCAGGCTGTAAAAGAATTAGGTCAGCAAAATTCGCAGAAAGATTCGCTGCTACAGGGCATGAACGACCGATTGACCCAGCTTGAGGCTATGTTTACACAATGCTGTAACTCCAATAACAAAACTCTTGTCAACCCAAACGGCAACGATATTACTGTCTCTGAAGTTGAACTGGAAAACCGCCTCGCAGTTGTTCTCGATCAGAATGTACCAAATCCGTTTGCAGAAAATACTGTGATTAATTATTTCATTCCTGATGAAATAAAATATGCACAGATCATATTTTCAGATAACTACGGCAAGATCATCAAGACTGTTGATATCAACAATTCTGGTTATGGTATGTTAAAAGTTTACGCTGCTAATCTAAGTAGTGGTATCTATACATACAGCATCATTATTGACGGGAAAGTAATGGACACCAAGAAAATGGTTTGCACAAAGTAAAAAGCTATCATTATCATTGAAACCGCCTGATAATTCGAGACAATTAAAGTAAACGAATATTACTTTTTTTGCTACCTTTATTGCCTTGAAAATAATTCCTTGTCATGGAATACCGCGAAAATGAACAGTTGAAACTTGCCTCAGAATTTGTTCAATATACCAACAAAAACATCTTCATCACGGGTAAAGCCGGGACCGGTAAAACCACGTTTTTACATAATCTCAGAAAGATCACACCAAAACGAATGGTGGTAGTGGCGCCAACAGGTGTTGCAGCCATCAATGCAGGCGGCGTTACCATACATTCGTTTTTTCAGTTGAGCTTCGCCCCTGCTATTCCTGAGTCGATGCGGACAAAAAAATCAGAGCCGTCCACCGAAGGATACCAGCACAAGTTCAGCAGGGCAAAGATCCGGCTTATCAAATGCATCGACCTGCTGGTGATCGATGAAATCAGCATGGTGCGGGCCGACATCCTGGATTCGGTGGATGAAGTATTGCGAAAGTACCGGAACCGTACAAAACCCTTTGGCGGGGTCCAGCTGCTTATGATCGGTGATCTTCATCAGCTTACACCCGTGATAAAAGATGATGAATGGAACATCCTGAAAGATTATTACCCAAGTGTGTATTTTTTTGACAGCCTTGCGTTGAAAAAATCTGAGCCTGTCAGCATAGAACTGAAAGAAATTTTCAGGCAATCAGATGTATATTTTATTCAGCTGCTCAACAAAGTACGCGACAATAATATGGATGCCCATACCATAGCCGAGATCAATACCCGTCATATTCCGGGCTTTAAACCCAAAGATGACGAAGGTTATATCACGCTCACCACTCACAATGCAAATGCTCATGAAATAAATCAGGCAAAACTGAAAGAGATCAACACGGATTCACATTTTTTTGAGGCTGTCATCACCGGAGATTTCTCACCTTATGATTTTCCTACCGACAGCAACCTTGAGCTGAAAACCGGGGCCCAGGTCATGTTCATAAAAAACGACCCTTCTCCCGAACGGAAATTTTACAACGGAAAAATCGGAAAAATAGCGCGTATTGAAGATGAAGCGGTATTTGTAAAATGCCCGGGAGAATTCGCTGAAATAGAAGTCAACCGGTTAGAGTGGGAACATATCAAATATTCGCTCAACGATGCCACCAAAGAGATCGATGAAGATATTGTCGGCAGCTTTACGCAGATACCGCTCAAATTGGCATGGGCCATCACCATCCACAAAAGCCAGGGGCTGACGTTCGATAAAGTAATTATTGATGCCAATGCTGCTTTTGCTTTTGGCCAGGTATACGTGGCATTAAGCCGTTGCAGGACGTTTGACGGCATTGTGTTAAGCACTCCTATTTCCCTTGCGGGCATCAAAACTGACTCGCTGGTCTCTTCTTATTCGGAAGAAACACGCCAAAATGAGCCGGGGCCCGACAAACTCGTCGAAGCTAAAAAAATTTTTCAGCTGGATCTGATTTTTGAGCTTTTTGATTTTCACCTGATCAAATACCGGTTTGACGATTTGCTGAAACTTAGCACCGAAAACGCCAATGCCCTTGATGTGGCTATTATTAACGACTTGCAGGCTGCACGGAATTTGTGTGAGACGGAAATCTTCAACGTGGCTGAAAAATTCAAATGCCAGGTGAACCAGTTGTCAATAGTTGCAACGCTTCCGGAAGAAAATACCGGCCTGCAGGACCGCATAAAAAAAGCTGCTGATTATTTTATTGAAAAAATAAAAATGAATTTATCCGGGGTTTTGGAAAACATTTATTTTGAAACCGATAACAAAGCGGTAAAAAAACTTCTTTCCGAGTCGCTGGAAAAATTCCAAAAAGAAGTATTCATAAAAAAAGCTTGCCTGGCAGGCAGCGCCAACGGCTTTGAGACCATCTCCTACCTCAGGAAACGAAGCGATGCCGAAGTGGATTTCCACCCTGTGGTAAAACATAAAGAGAAAAAAATAACCGTTTCAAAAGACACCCAACATCCTGCCCTTTACACGCGGTTAAAGCAATGGCGCGATGAACAGGCCAGAGAAAATAATTGCGCTGTTTACCAGGTCCTGACAATAAAGGCCATAACAGAACTATCGAACAAACTCCCCATGTCGGTGCCTGAACTGAAAACGATAAAAGGCATCGGCCAGGCAAAAGTAAAGCGGTTTGGCGTGGAAATCATGGCCATGATCATTGAATATTGTGAAGAGCATGGGGTTGTTCCTGAACCGATTGACATACCGGTGAAAGAAAAAAAGGTGAAAATTAATTCAAAACAGGTAAGTTATGATCTCTACCGTTCCGGTAAAAACATAGTTGAAATTGCCCGGGGACGGAATTTCTCGGTAGCAACCATTGAGGGCCATTTAGCGCATTATGTGGGCAGTGGCGAGCTGGAAGTAACGGAATTTGTTTCGGAAAAAAAATTACAGAAAGTTCTGGACTTTATCGCTGAAAACCCTGAAAAATCAATGGGTGAGATTAAAAATTCCTTTGAAGATGTTTCATACAGCGAAATAATGTTCATCCTTCAGCACTATAAGCGGATGCAGGAAGCTTAATCCAAAAGGTTTAAGGAATGATGCACCGTTGCTAATAAATGGCAACTTTTTCTGTATAACTGAATGTTTGACAACGGATTTTTATAATGTACAAACCTTCTGAAAGGCCAGCAGTACTGATACATAATTGATTATCATTCAGACATTTTTGAGACAATAATTGGCCGGAAATACTGTATAAAAAAAGCTCGGCAACGGAACTATTTTTGACTGCCAGATTAACATTTATCATTTTCTGTAAAGGATCGTAACCGATAACTGGATGATCATTTGATGGATTATTTTCAGAAATTGAAACGGGCGAAATGTGCTGAGGCAATCCCAGCCAGACAAAAGAGCTGTCAACGGTAATTATTCTGTATCCACCGTACATGCATGCAGCGGTTTGTGCATAACGTACGCCACCGGCCCAGTTTTCATCCACAACAGCTCCTGCCCTGTTGGCAACAACATTCTGATGCACATGCCCCGCCAGTATAACATCCACACTATTAGAATCACAGATATCAAGAAACACCGAACGGTTGTTAATTATAGAACCGTCTTCTGCATCGATCAGCGAAGTCGTGCTTGGTGAACCGTCGGCATTGGTACCGATGGCATTTACCGGGGGATGGTGCATGATAATGATCTTCTTTTTTCCCGGGTTTCCGGCCATTACGTTTCGCAACCAGCCGCACTGATCGATGGTAAGCCCGGAACCTTCAATGTTATCAACATCCCAATCGACCCAAACCGGGCGAAATTGGTTGTATCCCGAAAACATGAAAATGATCACCGCATTATTGTATGTAATAAAATAATCTGATGCAGGGCCGACCTGTGATGCATAAGCATCAAGCGCAGGGTCAGAAAGCGGTGGTACAAGTGACGAATAATAATCATGGTTCCCCGGAACAAAATAAATGGGTATCGTTGCAGCCGGATCAATAAAATAGTCGCCGTTTGCCGGATTGGAAATTGGTGAAGGAAACAAATATTGTGTCAGCAAGGGATACATCCCGTCGCCGTTGCTTCCCTCATTCGATAAATCACCACTGGCAACTACAAAAGCAGGTTTTGGATTCAGCGCATAGATGTTGGAAAGCATTTGCGAAAAAATAATACCGTTGCTGTCAATATTCCCGACTAAAGGCGCTTCATTGGAAACATGAATATCAGAGATATGAACGAACGAAAACTGCCCGGATAACCGGCTTGTTTGCAACAAAAACAATGGGAGCAGGAAATAAATGATTTTTCTTGTTATGATCATAATTTATGTAATAGCCTGACTTCTGAAAACAATCAGATATTCAACCAACGGATAATAATCATTAAAAGTACAGCTTTTTTTTGAATGAACATCGAAGCTTAGAATACATCACTCATAAAAATCATAGGGATCAGGCCATTCATTTTTTAGTATTTTAACGATTAAGTTATTAAACGTTTGCTGTTAATAATTAAGGCTTACAGAAAGTTATTCAAGCATCATTAAATAATAATTTCGCTATAAATTAGGTTATCATTTGTACCATTCGGTTGATATCAGCCGGATGCACATTAAAAGTATAGGGTTATGCTAAAAAAAATAATAGCTGCTGTTTTTTGTCTGGCTTTGCTGTCAGGTACAGGCGTAGTTTACGGGCAAAAAACGGCCAACTACGGAAAGCCCATTGCGGAATACCGTGATGCAGTTGAATTGTTCAACAAAGAAAAATACGGCGCAGCACAGGAGAAATTCAAACAGTTGCTGACCACCAAAGATTATCCTGTGGAATTACGGGCTGATGCAGCATACTACCAGGCCGTTTGTGCGCTGCAACTTTTCAATGCCGACGCCGAAAACCTCATGATGGCATTTATCAAAGATTACCCTGAAAACCCCAAGGTAAATTCCGGCTATTTTAAGCTGGCCGATTATTATTTTAAAAATAAAGATTACCCCAATGCCTTATTGGCGTTTTCCAAAACGGATGCCACGCAACTGAGCGCTGATGAGCTATCGGACTATAATTTTAAATCGGGCTATTGTTATTTTGTACAGCAGGATTATACCAATGCAAAAAAATTCTTTTACGAAGCCATCACCAAAGAATCAAAATATACGGCGCCTGCCACCTATTATTATGCACATATAGCGTACACGGAAAAAAATTATGAAACAGCGCTTAAAGCATTCGGAAAACTGCTGAACGACGAAAACTACAGTAAAATTGCCCCTTACTATATGGTGCAAATTTATTATTACCAGCAAAAATATGATGAGATCATTGCCCTTGCCCCTGCGCTGCTTGATTCAGCGGGAAGCAGCAAAAGAGCTCCCGAAGTGGCACGTATCGCTGCCGAAGCCTATTATCATACCGAACGTTATGAAGAAGCTGTACCTTTCATCGAAATGTATCTTCAGAAAAATACGGCGCCGCTTACACGCGAAGATTATTACATGATCGCATACACGTATTACAAAGTCAATAATTACAACACGGCCATTGATAATTTCAAAAAAATCAGCACCACCGAAAGCGATTCACTCTCGCAGCTGGTCTATTATCATCTGGCTCAGTGTTATATGAATACAGATCAGAAACAGTTTGCCATGAACATGTTTGCTTCCGCTTATAAAATGGATTTCGATAAGGATGTGCAGGAAAACGCCATGTTCAGCTATGCCAAACTCACGTATGAAACTGCTTACAACCCTTATAACGAAGCCGTGAACGTGTTCAATGAGTACATTCAGAAGTATCCTGAATCGAACAAACTGGATGAAGCTTATGAGTACCTATCAAATATTTACCTTACAACTAAAAACTACAAAGACGCATTATCGTCATTGGATAAAATCAAAAAACGCGACAGCAAGCTGAACCAGGCTTATCAGAAGATTGCCTACCTGCGCGGTATTGAACTTTTTAATAACGGCGAGCTCAACGAGGCCATCAGCATGTTATCCCTGTCGAACAAATACCCACTGAACCCGGATTTTGAAATCCAATCATACTACTGGACCGCAGAAGCTTATTACAGGCTTGAAAAATACGATTCAGCCATCATCAATTATCAGTTGTTGCAGGCTACCAGAGGGGCTTTTGGAACCGAGTCGTACCAAAATTCTTACTACGGGCTTGGCTATTCCTATTTTAAAAAGGCCAGTTACTCTTCTGCCCTGACCAATTTTAAAAACTTTGTGGCTGACGCAAAAACGGCGGAGCCCAAAATCATCAATGATGCTTACAACAGGGCCGGCGACTGTTATTTCATGAATAAAGACTTCCCGAATGCTATTGAAAATTATGATAAAAGCATCCAGATGAAACTCATTGACGCCGACTATGCCCTATATCAGAAAGCCCTGGCACAGGGCGCTTCCGCCAAACTGGAAACGAAAGCTTCTTCCCTGATGTATCTCATTGATAATTATCCGAAATCGAATTACCGCGTTTCTGCTGTTTATGAACTTGCCAGCACCTATCAAAACCTGAACAATAGCACAAAAGCCATCGATTATTATGACAAGCTGGTGCGCGAATACCCGAACTCCGGGTATATCAGCCAGGCGCTGCTAAAAAAAGGAATGATCTATTTCAATGAGGAAAAAGATGATCAGGCGTTACAGGTGTTGAAAAAAGTGGTGAGCGATTACCCCGGAACACCGGAATCAAAAGAAGCCCTGGTCAGTATCCGCAATATTTATGTCGATAAGGACCGTGTGGAAGATTTCTTTGTTTACGTGAAAGAACTCCCCTTTGCCAATGTCTCTGATGCCGAGCAGGATTCCATTACCTACATCGCACTTGAAAACCGTTACATGCGCAACGACTGTGAAAATTCAATCACAGGATTTAAGGAATACCTCGGAAAATTTCCAAACGGCGCTTACCAGATCGATGCTCATTTCTACCTTGCTGAGTGCCAGTACCGGGCGCAGCTTTATGATGATGCCTTGGCAAACTATAGCTTCGTTATTGAAAAACCACGAACAAAATTTACTGAAAAATCATTGCTGGTTGCCGCTGCCATAAACTTTGAAAAGAAAAATTATGAAGCCGCGCTTAACAACTACAACGACCTGAAAAAATACGCCGAGTATAAAGAAAACATCCTGACCGCACAGACCGGCCAGATGCGCTGCAATTACCTGCTTTCGTTATATAACCTGGCCATCAGCGCATCACAGGAACTCCTGCTTGCCGATAAGCTGCCCGAGGAATTGCTGGTTGAAGCACATCAGACCATCGCAAAATCTGCTCTTGAACTAAAAGACACCGCCATGGCGCTTAATGAATTTGAAGTGGTTACCAAATTATCGAAAAGCGAATCATGCGCCGAAGCCAAATACAATATTGCCAATATTTACTACGCTCAAAACAATACCGCAGAATCCGAAAAAATGGCTTTCGACCTGATCAACCAGGTTCCCTCATACGACTATTGGGTTGCCAAAGCCTTTATCCTGCTTGCCGATAACTATGTAAAAACCGGTAACCGCCATCAGGCTAAATTTACCTTAAAAAGCATCATTGACAATTACGAAGGCGCTGACCTTGTAAAGGTGGCGCAGGATAAGCTCAATGCCATTCTTGAAGCTGAAAAACTTGAAGAACAACAAAAGGCGCAAGAACTGCTGAAACAACAGGATGAACCCGGCCCGGTTCTCAATGAAAACAACTAAAATTATTTCATGAAAATCAATCATATAATCAAAAACGCTGTCATGAAAACAATCAAATATTTTGCTGCGATACTTTTATTTACCATGCTGTACGGCACGTTGCAGGCACAAGTAAAACCTTACGACGAAAGGGTCACCGTTATTGCCCCTTACCAGCCTACTATTTCAGATGCCAACAAGCTTAATTCGCAGCCAATGTACACCGACACCACGTTTGTCAAGCCCCGGATGACCTATCAGACACTCACGCGCAAATACAAGACTCAATATACGGCCGAGCCTATAAAAGCGGCACGCGTCGGAGATGTTAACCTTTCGAAATTGTACAAGTTTTTGGTTAAAGCCGGGTTTGGAAATTACACCTCGCCTTACGGGGAATTTTTTGTAAACAACACCTACTCGCGCTCCTATGCAGTCGGTGGCCACCTGAAACATCATTCTTATCTGGGGAAAATTAAAAACTGGGCCTATCCTGGAAACAGCGAAAACCTCGTGGATTTTTATGGTAAAAAATTCTTTAAGAAGACGGAAGTCGGCGGCGGCCTTGGCTATAAGCGCAACGTATGGCATTATTATGGGTTCAAACCCGACGATTATCCGGTACAACCGCTTGATAAGGACATGTACAAACAACGGTTCAACCTGATCAACGCAGATGTTTATTTTAAAACCAACCACCACCCCGATTCGCTGAAGCTGAATTATATAGCAGACCTGAAATATTATTACCTGAACGATTTTTATAAAACATCGGAAAACGTTATTGACCTTACCGGTGACATCAACAAAGACCTGCATCTGTTTAAAATCACCAGTTCACAGGTAATTGGCATGGAAGCACAGGTAAAATATTGTTTCGACCAGGATTCGCTGAAACAATATAATGCCGGTATCATTACCCTGAAGCCATACATAAAGACTACGTTTAAAGGTTTTAATTTCAATTTGGGTGTTGATATCTCCATTTCAGCCGACAGCAATACAAAAATGCATTTTTATCCGATAGCCGATGTACAGTTTAATATCGTAAAAAATATCCTGATCGTTTTTGCCGGTATCAAAGGCGACCTCGAACAAAACACCTTCAGCAGTTTCACCAACGAAAACCCGTATATCAATTCCAGCGTTCCGTTATCATACACCAGCAAGCCTTTTGATATTTTCGGAGGCATAAAAAGCGACATCAGCAAAACGCTGAATTTTTCAGCCGCAGTGTCCTATGCACGGATAAAAAACCTTCCGCTTTATGTGAATGATACCACGCTGGTGTTCCGTAATAAATTTAACATCATTTATGATAACACCTACCTGCTGAATGTGCGAGGCGAACTGGCTTATCAAAAAGATGAAAAGTTCAAACTGCTTGTCGGTGGCAACTTCTATAATTATAAGATGGAGCATGAAATAAAAGCCTGGCACAAGCCCATTTTCGATGCCTATATTGATTTCTGGTACAATATACACGATAAATTTATCATTACGGCAGGCCTCACCGGACGTTCGAACATGTATGCAAAATCTTATGAAGGTACCGAAGTGAGTAAAAAGAGTATCAATGGTTATGCTGATGTCAGCCTGGGGTTTGAATACCGTTATTCCAAGATCTTATCAGCCTTTATCAATATCAACAACCTTACTTCGATCAAGTATTACCGTTGGTACAACTACCCTTCGTACGGGTTTAATATGATGGCCGGTGTCACCTACGCTTTTTAAACCATACATGTTGCATGCAACCAATTTCGCATTAAAATCGTAGTTTTGTGTAGAATAAATTTTCATTGTCATGAAAAAAATCATCATCGTTTTGCTTTTTATTTCCGGCTCTTATTGTTCTTTTGCACAGCATGCCACAGATACGCTTCGCCGCGCTTCGGGGTTTTACATCGCTCCTGCTGCGACAGGCATGATAGACAAGACGTTAACAGAAAAAAACCAGCCGGGTTTTGGCCTGAATTTCGGGTATCGTTGGGTGAACAAATTTAAGTATGGTTTGTTCATCGAATCAGGAGTCGGTATATCATGGCTCAGCGCCGGCCAGCCCATAACCTATGTTACGGTCAACACCATGGGCCGGGACTGGACTTACAGCGAGGAGTCAACAGCGCATCAGTTATACGTCAGTGCGCCTTTTTTATTTGGTTATAAAGCGCAAAAAGGAAAAGTCCGTTTCCAGACAAGCCTTGGGATGTCTTTTAATATCAAGTACAGCGACTTTCGGAATGTTACGATTGCCGGTGAATATCCTTATGGAATCCCGGGGACAAGCACTACCGGTGATATAGGGTCTTTCGGCACCAGCTTCAGCGGAATTTTTAAAGCAGGAATCAGCATACCCGTTAAAGAACGGCTCTGCATCGATCTGTTGCCGGCAATCCGCTACAATTTCGTTTCTACCACCATGCCCGGGGAATTTGATTTCAGGGAAAGTGTTACCACGGATTTTCAGAACTGGTCGGCCGGCCTTGATATCAGCCTTATCTGGTCGCTCGATAACAAGCCGCCACTGACCCTGGAAGCCAGTGTAAAAAAAAAGGAACGGGCTGCAGATTACACCTATCAGTACAATCCTGATGAACCTGTTAAACCGGCAAAAGAAGAAAAGGTCAAAAAAGGCCCTTATAATTTTTTCTATTTTGAAGCGCTTGGAAGCGGGCTCACCTACTCTTTCAACTATGAACGGACGATCGTACGCAAAGATATTTTCAGCCTTCAGGCACGCGGCGGGTATGGCTTTTTTGGTAATTACTACAGCTTCCCTATCGGCGTAAACGTTAGTTTCGGACATGCCACGCAGAAATTTGAAGCCGGTATTTATTCCACATTTGAAAACCTGATGATGGAAGAGTTTAACGTCAACATTGTCCCGGAACTTGCTTACAGGCTTGAAACTAAAGACCATTTCTTTCTCAGGCTCGCCATGATGTCGCATTACGTAACCAAAACAGGTGGAATCCTGCCCGGAATCGGCATTTCTGTAGGAGGTTGCTTTTAAGAGCAAAAAGTTACTAAATGCAAAGGATAATAAACCCTATGTTTAGAAAGATATTGGTTATAGTATTTATCCTGTCAACATCCACATTATACAGCCAAAAATATTTGGGAATAATTGGTGGAGTTAATTATACTATGTTGACACCATATGATAAAAATGGGAATAAAAATGAAATTAAATCAAGATTTTCATATACATTGGGCACATCATTCCAAATCAATATTTACAAAAAGTTTGACCTTTTAATGGAATTAGATTATTCCAATTATTCTGCTACAATTACTTCAATAGTCAAAACAGATAGTAGTGGAGGTCATTATAAATATGATTTAAATCTTGGATATGCCTCAATATCCATTTTACCTCAATATTCATTCGGGAAAAATAAAATATTCTTCTTAAGTGCAGGACCATTTTTATCAGTATTGATCAATTCAAATAGGGATGGGTTTCATAGTTCTTTTTATCACCCTCAGAATTCCATATATTATGGAGAATATTATGAAAATTTATCTGGTAGCGCAGATAGTTATTTTAAAAGACTTGACTTTGGAATTATCTCAAGCATTGGATTTAAATTTAGAATCAGCGACAGGCTATCTATTTTACCAATAATCAATTATAGATTGGGCTTGATTAATATTGGCAAAAATTATTTTAAAACATATAATTTATCTATCTTTAATAGAAATGCCAGTCTTGTTGTGAGAATGGATATAAATTTAAGTAAAAAAGCCAGCTTATAACTTGTATCAGTATTCATGCAGCCATTCTATGTGATAGAAACAAAATTGAAATCTTTTAACGCCTCTCCTTGGAACATAAATGAACTGGTGGAATCCTGATTTGAATTTTCTATAGAAGGATGCTATTAGCGGTTATCAACCCCGAAAGCAAACAAAAGGCTTTAGCTGATAATTCATAATTATTGGGTTAACCAATAGTTTATCCGAAATTGACGTTATGTCAAGCAATAGTAATCTAATCAATTACTTGTTTTTAAATCCCGTGAGCCAGGATGATTTGTTCTAATATTATATACTCACTCATATAATTAATAAAGTTAGCTTTATCATAGAAAAACAACTAAATTTGTTTAATTAAATTGGAAACAAAATGAAAAAATCAGCCATACTATCAGCCTTAATTTTTGTTTTTTGCAGCGCCTGGGCTCAAAACAAAAACGACATCGCGAAATACACTTCGCAAAAGCTACCATACGGCTTTATCGAAAACAAAGGACAGATCCACGACCAGAACTATAAGGCTAACTCTGCCGTAAAATACCTGTTATGCCTGGGAAACGGCATGAATATCCAGCTAAAGGCAAACAGTTTTAGTTACGATACATACAAAGCTGATGTAAAAGAGAAAAATGCAACTATTGAAACTGATAAAATGACCCCGGAAAAAGAAATCCTTTTTAACTTTCACAGGGTTGATATAGAATTAGTCGGGGCAAATGTTAACCCGCAAATCATAGCTGAAGAACCTTCCCCTGATTATCTGAACTACTATAATGCGGTAACACCCGAACACGGAGCCACCAATGTCCGCCACTACAAAAAAATTACCTACAAAGACATTTACCCGGGTATTGATATGATATTTGTTGCCCGTCAAGGTAAAGAAAAGCCTGTGGAATACACTTTTGTTGTAAACCCGGGTGCAGATGCCGGACAAATAAAAATGCATTATACCGGTGCGAACCAAACCCTGTTGGACGAAAACAAAATCAAGGTGGATGTTGCTCACGGCAGGTTTACTGAAAGCATACCCGCGAGCTGGATAAATGAAACAAATGACAAAATCAACATAACATATAATAAGATTGATGAAGACGTATATGGTTTTGATATTCCATCTTATAATAAAAGCCAGACCTTATTTATTGACCCTGACCCTGATCTGGAATGGGGTACATATTATGGAGGAAGCACTGATGATGTTGGATATGGAATAAGCTGCGACGTAAACGGAGATATAGTAATAACAGGAGCAACCTCTTCAACGGCGGGAATAGCTACTGCCGGAGCTTACCAGGCCACCTGCGTAGCTGTGGATGCATTTGTGGTAAAATTCAGCAGCAACGGTGTTCGCCAATGGGGTACTTATTTTGGTGGAAGCGGTTGCGACGAAGGGTATGGAATAACTTGTGATGAAAACAGAAATATATTTATCACAGGTGGAACATTCTCCACGGATGGAATCGCGACGGCAGCATGCCATCAGGCCACCTACGCGGGACAAGGCACATTTTATGGCGATGCATTTGTTGCCAAATTCAACTATAGTGGTATCCGTCAATGGGGCACCTATTATGGAGGAAGCGATGATGATGTTGGATACGGGATTACTTGTGATGATAAGGAACGGAATGTATATATTACGGGAAATACGAAATCTGCCTCCGGAATTGCCACACCTGCAGCGCATCAGACCGTACTGGGCGGAGGATCATGCTGGGGTGATGCATTTATTGTAAAATTCAACACAGACGGTGTCCGCCAATGGGGCACCTATTATGGTGGAGACGATTCGGATGAAGGACGAGGGATTGTGTGTGATGAAGACGGGAATTTATTCGTAACCGGCTCAACGGATTCATATAATGCAATATCAACAAGCGGGGCACATCAAACAACCCATGGTGGTGTCGTGGATGCATTTGTTGCCAAATTCAGCACCAATGGGGTTCAGCTCTGGGGCACGTATTATGGAGGAAATTCAGGCGACTATGGATGGGATGTTTCTTATGATATCAGCGGAAATGTTTTTATTACAGGCTTTACAGCATCCACCGATGCCATTGCATCAGCCGGAGCATACCAAACTGCCTACGGTGGTGGGGACTATGACGTTTTTATTGTCAAATTCAACATTAGTGGTGTTCGTCAATGGGGCACTTATTACGGAGATAGCGATAATGACAAGGGAAATGGAATCGCATATGACGGATTTGGCAATATCTATATAACAGGTATGACCAAATCAACAGCCGGAATGGCATCGGCAGGAGCCTTTCAGACCACGTATGGTGGAACAGGAATAAATTTCGGAGATGCCTTTGTTGCGAAATTCAATAGCAGTGGTATCCGCCAATGGGGCACTTATTATGGAGGAAGTGAAGCAGAATACGGGCATGGAGTTTCCTGTGATGACCATGGATATGTATTTGTTGTTGGTTTTACGACTTCAACTGCAGGAATTGCCACCGGCGGGTCACATCAGGATACTTATGGTGGTGGACTCTATGATGCTTTTATTGCAAAATTTTCATCAACAGGATCCGGGATTTCAGATAACCTTTTTCCGGATCAGGCACTTACCGTTTACCCCAACCCTGTTTCTGATGAATTGATTATTGAAGCCAAAGGGAACAAAGAAACTATCAATTTTGAAATATACAATGCTGCCGGACAGCTTGTATTTAAAGGAAAAATGTTTGATAAAATTACGGTGCCAACAGCGAGTTTTGCCGGCGGGACATACATTATAAAACTTGAAAACGGCAATTCTTTTGAATTCGGGAAAGTTATAACGAAATAAATAGCCTTTATAGCTTAAGCAATGCTTTCAGATTTAGGCCGAGTATGTTGTCTTTATCCGAATCAGAGATAGGCAGCTCCCTGACCCTTTTAAGGTTTTTCTCCAGGTTTTTGTTATTGCCCAAAGGCGTGTCAGAACCGAGCATCAGGCGTTCAGCGCCATAATAGGCAAGCGCTTTGGTGAGTATTTTTTTCGGAACCAGCCAGGAAGGAGAAATATCAAACCAGAAATTGTCGAGGCCCAGGGCATGCTCCTGCAAAATGTCATAACCGATCATATGCCCCACTATAAAGCGTGTATGCTGGTGTTCGGTGCATAAGTCCATAAAGCGGAAGACATTCTTTTGCTTGAACAAATGAATGAAAAGCGGCATATCATGGGCTTCGCAAAACTCTGCGATCTGATGCATGCTCTCCTGGTCGGTCTTGAAATCGGAAACCATCTGGTGCAGCTTGATACCGCTGTAGTTCCATAGGTGTTTGTATTTTTCAATGTCCTCCATGACATTCGGGTCATTCGGGTTTGCCCAGTAATACTGAATGATCCTGTCGGGGCACTGTTGTTTCAAAGAATACAAATACTTGTTGGGAGCATCGTAAATAATATTTGAAAGGCCGCTTACAAATTCATTGATCTTTTGCTCTACGTTATTGATATTTGTATCCGCGAAAACAGCATCCATGTTTTCCGGGGTATAAGCCGGGTCATGTCCTACACCCATAGGCGCCAGAACAATTTTGTCCACGCCAAGGTGGTCGAGCTCGGCAACAAGGGTGTCATTCTCAAAGAAGACTCCTGCTGCATGAGCATGTCCATCAATGATCATCTTTTTTTTTCAGTAAAAATAATCTATAAAAAGCGGAAAGTCAACAATCACTTTATTTCCATCAGTTCTACGTCATAGATCAGTGTGGCGTGCATGGGAATTTTATTGTCATCGCCCATAAACCCGAAGGCCAGGTGCGACGGGATGATCAGCTTTGCCCGGTCGCCCACGCGCATCAGCTTTATCCCCTCTTCCAGGCCGCTTTCAACTTCTGCCTTTCCCAATTCAAATAATTTAAGCCCGTCATTTTTTGAATCATAACATTCTACCCCGTTGATGAGGTTGACCTGAAAGCTGATGATGACTTTGTCCTTATCTTTAGGTTGGGCGCCATTGCCTTTTTTGTAAATATGGTAACGCAGGCCCGTCCCGGTTTTCTGCATGGCCCATTCATGGCGTTGGATGTAATCTTCAATGTCACGGTCCTCCTTTGCAGTAAGGGTTTTGTTTACCTTGACCAGGCCCGTTTTCAATGAATCTTCATTGACCATAACTTTTTTTTGATCTCCGCTACCGCAAGATGCAACGGCTACAAGCATAAAAGCTGTAAAACCAAGTAATATAAATCTAACGACGCTATTTTTTTCCAAGTTCTTTTTCATATAAAGGTAATAATGAAACGAATTCTTCGATGCTTTCTTGCAATGGTTTGTACATATCCGCTCCTGAAGCATTTTTATGCCCGGCGCCGGCGAGGTGCTTGCGTGCGAATTTATCAACATCTATCGCGCCGGCCGAGCGCAGCGAAACCTTGGTATAACCTTTCCTTTCCGTGAACAGCGCCGCCAACCTGATCCCTTTCATCGTAAGGCCGTAATTGACAATGCCTTCGCTGTCGCCGATCTTGAAATGAAAACGTTTCATGTCTTCCTCTGTGATCACGATATATGCGGTGGAATATTTGTCGATAATGGTAAGCCTTTCGCTCAGGCAATGGCCCAGAAGCCGCAAGCGGTACTCCGAGAATGTACAGAACACCAGCCGTTGGATATCGGCAGCATCAATACCTTTTTCAATGAGTTTGGAAGTAACCTTATAGGTATTGGGGATATTGCAGCTATGGCTGAATGAGCCGGTATCCGTAATAATCCCGACATAAATAGCCACAGCGATGTTATAATCGACAAGTTTTTCATCACCCATCGCCTTGACAAAATCATATACAAGCTCCGCTGTGGAAGATGTTTCGGTTTGTGTGTGCGCTATTTTGAAAAAATCGGAAGGGAGTAAATGATGGTCAATTAAGACTTTTGTGCCTTTTGAGTTTTTCAGATCGTGCGCCAGCCCGCCCACCCTGTCGGGCGAATTGAAGTCGAGGCAAAAGATCATATCGGCATTCGCGATAAGGTCAGCGCACTCCTGTTTTGATTTGGTGGCAATTTTTATGTTGTCAGCCCCGGGCATCCATTTATAAAATTCAGGAAAATCGTTAGGGACAATGGCTGTAGTGTTATAGTTGTTTTTCAGGTAAAACCACATGGCGAGTAATGAGCCAACAGCATCACCGTCGGGATTATGATGTGTGATTACGACAATATTTTTTGAAGTAGTTAATTTCTGTTGTACTTCTTTAATAAAGGAGGTTTTCAATTTGGTTTTTTTTACAAAATTATTATTTTTTATGGTTAAATCATTTTTTGACGGGTCAAAATGAAATGAAGATTTCTCATTTCGCTTTGCTCCCTGCCCGACTGCGTCAGTCATACAGGCTGGCGAGGAATCTTTTTATTATTTTTAGTAAGTAATATGTATTATTTTTTGCAACCATTCACCACTAAATAAATATCATTAAAAAAATCAATACGGCCTGATATCCTAGTTATGCAGAATGTTTTAGTTTATCTCTCGAATTAATTGAGATTCCTCACCTTCCTGCCTTCACTGCCGTTGCGGCAGGCAGGGTTCGGAATGACATTTCAACTTTGGTGGGTATTGGAGGGGGAAAGCAGCGGAGCGCCTTGCGCTCCGCTGCTTTCCCCCTCCCGAAAAACTAACTATAAAGTCATTCCGAATGGAGTGAAGCGAAATGAGGAATCTCTTTGTTTTCAAGTATTTCAATGGGGTAAATAGGAATATTTGTTTAAGTTCAATAAAATAAAATCTCCCCGCTACATAAAAAAAGATTTATTCATTTTTACCTTGGACAGACTAATTATATTATATTTAGCATTAAGGTCTGATAAAAATTTTATTCGCTAAAAAAGGATGTAAATAAAAGTTTTCGTTTGTTGCCTCGGTACTGAAGGATGTCCGCCACGGCGGATGATTTTCAGCAATTTACATCCTTTAGTTCCGATAACAATCGGAAAAGAGGAAAATAAATTGATGAAAAGCGATTCATTCTCTGGTAGGAGCTTGCATGTATTATATAAGCTCATATGCAAAACCTAATTCAAATTTGCTTTTCAACAATTTTTCAAATTTTTATTGAACAATGTGTATATTTACAGTAATCAAAAAACAATAAGTTATGGCTGGAACTTTTACGTTAACCATTATTAAACCTGTTGCTTACAGTAAAAACAACGCTGCCAGCATACTAAAATGTATAACGGATGCAGGATTTTGGATTGTTGCCGCAAAAACGATGCAGCTGACCCCGGAACAGGCAAAAAAATTCTATTTGGTTCATCAGGAACGTGAATTTTATAAACCGCTGGTGGAATTTATGTCTTCCGGGCCGGTATTAGTAGCCATGTTGCAGAAAAACAATGCCGTGGAAGATTTCAGGGCCTTGATCGGAAAGACCAACCCGGCAGAAGCCGCCGAAGGAACCATCAGACGCATATACGGGACAAGCCTGCAGGCCAACGCCGTTCATGGTTCTGACAGTGATGAAAATGCAATAAAGGAATGTAATTTCTTTTTCGCTGAATGTGACAGGTTTTATCAGCCCGGGTAATACTCTTTAAACGTCTTGTTTTTATAAAGTATCACGATTTTTTCAATTTCCGGCTCAGGAGCGTCATCCGCTTTTTTCACTTCCCTGACCACTTCTTTAGTTTCTTCTTTTATTTCAGCTTGTTTTATTTCCGGCTGTGCCACCGGAGCTTGTTTTACCACAGGTTGCTGTATTTCAGGCTGTTTTACTTCAGCTTGCTTTGTTTCCGGCTGTTTAGCTTCAGCAGGTTTTTCTGCAGGTTGACTAACAACAGGAGCTTTCTCAGCTATTTGTTCTATGGAGGGTTCTGCCATTTTTTCAATGACAGGAGCAGTTTCAGCCGTGACAGGAGCTTGTTTTTCAATGGCTTTAGTCTCTGCCGGCTGTTCAAAAAGGTCTATTTGTATGGTTTTCATCATGGGGCCGACGCCTTGTAACAACCATTCGGAATTTATGTCCGGATATTTGTTCAGGATTTTGGTGATCAGATCCAGGCTGGGCAAATTTCTTCCCGACATGATATGCGACATGCTCGATCTTTGAATTCCGATCTCGTCGGCAAATTTTGAAGGTGTCAGATTTTTGATTTTTAACACCAATAATATTCTGTCAACCATATTACAATTTTAAATTTTCGGCTACAAAGATAATACATTTGTAATTTACATGTGTAACTATTTATAAAATACTTTTGTAAACTGTAATTGATGTCAACATTTATTAAAGTATTACATTAGTTTGTAGCTTTTATTATTTAATTTACAATGAATTACAATTCTTAGTTATAAAGAAATATACTTTTAGTCAAATCACGCATTTTATTAATGTATAACTTTATTTGAATTCTGTAAATAGCTGGTTATATTACTTTTAACGTGTTGTTTACTTCGTTTTTGTAAGATATTAGCGATTTAACAATATTCATCTTTAATAAATTACAATTGTATATTGTAAACAATGTTTTTATTAATTTATACATTTGTTTATTTACTTGTTTTATAGTACTATATGATTTTATTATTCACATTTGTAATTTACATTTCTAAACCATTAATCGTTTTACAAAAGGACACAATTATTCCATTTTTAACAGTCAACACCGATTTACTAATTTCAATCCGCTTCAAAAGATGAAAAAAATGTATCTCAAAAAATTGTTTTGGGTTGTTTTGATGACGGTGATAATTTTTTTCTCCAACCCTCCTCCCACTTCTTAATTTTTTTTCCTGGACCAAACAGATTTACCTAAACCAGATATTTTCCAAACTGAATTTCTCTTCCCTATTTATTCCGGTTAATTTATTCCCTTCAAATAGTATTTTCTATGGAATTAATTTTTTGTAACTTTATTTTCTAAACTTCATTCAGATGCCAGCAATAATTATGGATACGGTTTCCAAGTCGTATGGTAAAGTTAAAGCGCTGAACCAGCTTAACTTAACGGTTGAAAAAGGCGAAATTTACGGATTTATTGGCCCGAATGGAGCCGGTAAATCGACCACCATTCGTCTTTTGCTCGGATTTTTGCACGCAAATCAAGGCAAAATTTCCGTTCTTGGGTATGACCCACTCAGGCAGGAAACAGAGATTAAAAAACATACCGGTTATGTCTCGGCCGAATCTTTTATGTATTCCGACATGAAAGTCAGCGATCTTTTCCGTTTTACCGAGTATTATTATAAAGTAAAAGCAAAAGACAAGATCAGGAAACTTGTGGACGTTCTTGATATTGAATTAAACAAAAAGTTTGAGCAACTGTCATTCGGGAACCGTAAAAAGGTTGCGATTGCCTGTGCCCTGCTTCATTCCCCGGAACTGATCATCCTTGACGAACCTTCCAATGGCCTGGATCCTGTCATCCGCATCAATTTATACGAGTTGCTTAAGGAAGAACAGGCAAAGGGCGCCACCATCTTCTTTTCGTCGCATGTGCTGAGTGAAGTTCAGAAATTTTCCACACGCATCGGCCTCATCAAAGACGGAGCGCTGATCCGCGAAACCAAAGCCACAGACTTCACCAGGGTTGGTTACCGGCAGGTCCGCATCGAAAGCAATAGTCATCCGCCGCGGCAGATTGATTTCAGCAAAATGAATGGCATCGCGGCACTTGAACACAAGGGCAACACCACTCAGTTTTTATTTTCCGGCGACCTGAACGAATTGATACGCCTGCTTGGCAGCATCGACCTGATTTCCCTGGAAATTGAAGAGCCCGAGCTGGAGAATGTATTTATGCATTATTTTAAATAAGAAAGCGAGGACATTATGTTGTTCAAAAGAGAATTAAAAAGAAACTTAAAATCGTTCCTGATCATAAGTCTTGTTTGCTCCGCACTTGCCATGTATGTGATCGCCCTGGCGCCGTCTTTCGGGGATGACATACAGAAAATCCTGGACCTCAAGCTGCCACAGGGCATGCAGAAAGCTTTCGGCATGAAAGACCTTGACTATAAAAGCGCCGTCAGCTTTTTTGCCATCATGTTTTCTTACATTTATTTATTCTATGCCATTTATCTGGCGGCCACTTTTGCGCATATCGTTTCGAAGGAATACAGCGACAAAACGGCTGAATACCTATACTCGCTTCCGGCAAAGCGCCTCCATTTTATTTTTGTAAAACTTTCCGTGGTATTTATGTATGCCCTGCTCTCTGTTTTACTCATCTTTTTGGTTTCCTGGTTTTCGTTTGGAGTTTTTATCAAAAGCGGTTACGACCTCACGCCTGTAGTCTTGATGGCTGTTGCCTGGTTGCTGGGCGGGATGGTTTTTGGTTCGGTAGGTTTTCTGGTATCCTCATTTTTTTCCAGAACCCGTATCTCATCAGCTGTTTCGGTAGGTTTTGTACTTTTCATGTATATGTTCCAGGTGGTGATTTCTTTAAATGATAATATCAGCGTGTTGAAACACTTTTCTCCGTTCGACTGGTTTAAGGGTTCCGGCATTGCAAACAACGGAAGCCTCTCCCTCACCTACTGCCTGGCAGCCATAGGGTTTTCGGCGATTTGTTTTTATGTTGGAATATGGAGGTTCAGGAAAATGGATGTGCTGGTATAACCCAAATTAAGCAATAGTGTGTGCGAACCCATCAAGAAAATCATCCGGGCTATTGCTTTAGTTGGGTTTATCCCGACTTAGAAAATGTTTCCCGACAATTTTTATTTGTCGGGATTACATTTTCTTAGTCGATTACGCATTAAAATTGTTTTGCCAATGTACCAATTAATTCGAGTATTAAGAGAAAAGTTTCCTAAATCTACGCATTAGAAAATCTTTAATGCATAATATGGGATATAGCTGGATAAAAAGAAATTCCACCAAAGCCACATCTAAGAAGATTTTAATTTCTAAGATTTTAATAATTTCGATGTGTTTTAAACTTTGATTTTATAAATATTTTTATATTTGTGAGTGACAAATAATAATATGAGGTGCGGCTATCGCTCAGAAAATTTTATGTTGGGCGTTATTTAAGTAAAGAGAGAAACAAGGTAGCGGCAAGTGTAAACAGACAACGACATATAATAATTAAAAAGTAAACCATTGTGAAAGGACTGAAAAACGAAATATTGACAAGACAAGAAAGCCGACATACAATGTACAAATTGCCAAAGCTCCACAAGCCAACGGCCAGACCAGAGCGTTGGCAAAGAGTGCAATCTTGGTGACACACTTAAAAGAAAATTCTAAATGATATTTATATGCCTAAAATTTTTGACAATATTTCTTTACACCTTAAAACAGGTTTGTTAGAAACAATTGAAAGTTCTTACAGAACTGACTTTTGCGTAGGATATTTCAACCTGAGAGGTTGGAAATTGCTAATGAACCATATTGATCATTTTGAAGGTGATGATAATTGTTGCCGGTTACTTGTTGGAATGCAGAGTCCGGAAGAAAATCTATTAAGACAAGCATTAAGCGAAGCAAAAAAAGGGCTGATGGATAACCCGACTGCATTAACACTCAAAAAAGAAATTGCAAAATCGTTTACAAGACAATTGACTTTTGGTATTCCGACTAATGAAGATGAAGAATGTTTGAGAAAGCTTAAAGCACAGATTACTGCAAAGAAGCTTAAAGTAAAATTATTCCTTGCATATCCATTACACGCTAAATTATACTTATGCCATAAAAAAGATAAAGATGCACCTTTGATTGGGTATGTAGGAAGCAGTAATTTAACAATGGCAGGACTTTCACAACAAGGAGAATTAAATGTAAATGTTGTTGAACAAGATGCTACCGAAAAACTTGATAAATGGTTTGAAGCAAGATGGGAAGACCGCTGGTGTGTTGATATTTCTGACGAACTTGTTCAGATTCTGGAGGAAAGCTGGGCTGGAGAAAGTTCTATTCCACCTTACTATATTTATTTAAAAATTGCCTATCATCTTTCACAAGAAGCGAGAAGCGGTATCGGAAATTATATTATTCCTAAGATTTTACAAACTGACCTATTGCCTTTTCAGATGAACGCTGTTAGCGTAGCTGCCAGACATTTGGATAAACGTGGTGGTGTTCTTATTAGTGATGTTGTAGGTTTGGGTAAAACAATGACTGCGTCAGCAGTTGCAAAGCTTTTTGAAGAAACATTTTTCACTGAAACTTTGATCATTTGCCCAAAAAACCTCGTTGAAATGTGGGAAGGATATGTTCATACCTATCAATTAAGGGCAAAAGTTCATAGCATTTCTAAAGTTGACAAAAAGTTTCTTGAAGAAACAAGACGATACAGAGTAGTAATTATTGATGAAAGCCACAATTTAAGAAACAGAGAAGGGAAACGCTACGCAATTGTTAAAGAATATTTGGAAAGGAATGAAAGCAAAGTAATTCTCCTTACGGCTACTCCATACAATAAGAGTTACACCGATATTTCCAATCAGTTACGGTTATTTATTCCCGAGGATAAAGACATTGGAATATCACCCGAAAATTTTATTCGTGAAGTTGGCGGACCAATTGAGTTTATTGCAAATTATCAGTACTCGCCAAATACTTTACTTGCATTTGAAAAAAGCAACTATTCTGATGACTGGCAAGAACTTCTTAAATTGTATATGGTTAGACGTACCAGAACATTTATTAAAGAGAACTATGCAACTTTTGACGAGAAAAAGAACCAGTATTATTTAACATTCAATGACGGCAGGATTGAATATTTTCCTGACAGACTACCTAAGAAAATTGAATATTCTTTTGACCCAAAGGACAAAAATGATATTTACGTAAAACTTTATGATGAAGATGTTGTCAAAATAATCAATGGTTTATACCTTTCGCGTTATGGATTGGGAAATTACATTGATAAGGAAAAAGAAGGGCTGGCAAATGCAGAAGAAAGAAAAATTATTGCCAATTTAAGCCGTGCAGGAAAACGATTAATGGGTTTTTGTAGAACCAATCTTTTTAAAAGGTTAGAAAGTTCGGGGTTCTCTTTTCTTATTTCATTAGCACGACATGTTTTAAGAAACGAAGTTTTTGTTTATGCTATTGAAAACAGTTTACCATTGCCAATTGGTCAACAGGAAAAAGCTGAAATGGACGAGTTTTTAGAGGAAAACGATAATGGCGACATCGTTGTAATGAATTTAATTACCGATAAAGCCGAATACAAGAAGTTAGCAAAGAAATATTACGAAAAATGTGTTGCTGAAAAAAACAGATACGACTGGATTTCCAGCAATTTGTTTACAGATTCACTTAAAGAATTATTGATTAAGGATGCAAAAAAAATAATCTCTATACTTGAAATTGGTAAAAACTGGAGTCCTGATGATGACAAACAATTGAATTCACTTGAAAAACTTTGTGAAAAAGACCATAAAACTGAAAAAATCATAATCTTTACTCAATTTGCCGATACAGCGTATTATCTGTTTGAACATTTGAAAAAAAGAGGTTTAAAAAATATTGCCTGTGCTACCGGCGACCTTGAAAACCCGACTGATTTAGCCCATAGATTCAGTCCTGTAAGTAACAAGGTTAAAAATGTAAAAGATGAAATACGAATTTTGATAAGTACCGATGTTTTAAGTGAAGGTCAGAATTTACAGGATGCACATATTATTGTAAACTACGATTTGCCCTGGGCGATTATCCGTTTAATTCAAAGGGCTGGACGTGTTGACAGAATTGGACAAGCTTCGGACAAAATATTTTGTTACTCATTTTTGCCACAAGATGGTTTGGAACGCATTATCCGTTTAAGAGGCAGATTGACACAACGTATCAGAGAAAATGCAGAAGCAGTTGGAACAGACGAAATTTTCTTTGATGGCGACCCTGTGAATATCCGCGATTTGTACAACGAAAAATCCGGCATACTTGACGATGACGAAGGCGATGTTGACTTGACTTCACAAGCCTATGAAATCTGGAATCAGGCCATAAAAGCAAATCCCGATTTAAAAAAGAAAATTATTAAACTGCCGGATGTTGTTTATTCGACCAAAGAGAAACACGATGATGGTTTTGAAAATAATAGCGTAATCACTTATCACCGCAATAGTCACGGTTATGAAGTTTTATCTTGGCTAAACGAAAAAGGTGAAACAATTTCAACAAGTCAATCCCGAATTTTGAAAATGGCAGAATGTTCATTGGATACACCTGCAATTGATAAATTAGAACATCATCACGATTTAGTAAAGAAAGCTGTATTACTTGCAGAGAACGAAGCAGCAAAATCCGGAGGGCAACTTGGAAGCAAATCAAGTGCTAGATATAGGGCTTATGGTATGCTTACCCGTTATTACGAGGGCGTAAAAAACACCTTGTTTGATGTGGATGCTTTAAAGAAAACAATTGATGACATTTACCATTATCCACTTCGTGAAACGGCAAGAGAAATAATAAATCGTAGAATAAAACTGAATTGTTCTGATGATGAAATGGCATCACTTTGTATGCAATTGCGTGATGAGGGGCGGCTTTGCATTGTGGAACAAAAAGATCAGGATGGTTTCAGAACACCGCATATTCTTTGTTCGATGGGCATAAAAAAATTGTAATTATGAGTACGATTAGCAAAAAACAATTCAAACAATATATTGAGGATTTCGATTTTGTTGGTTTGTTTAATCAATTGGGATGGTCTTACCTTGATGAGAAAACACCTGTAAAACTGAAAGATGAAACGTATATATTTCATTCCGTTGCTGAAAAGGGCGGTTTCAGAATTTTAGTGTTCAAACCTGCAAAACATCAGGATTTGCCTGACTATGCTACCCGGTTGCAGCTTGACCGAAAAATCGGGAAACTGTATCGTGAGCACCTGATTATTTTTTGCGACAAAGGAAACGCAACTCAGATATGGCAATTATTTGTTAAGCAATTAGGCAAGCCATCCCGATTGAGTGAAACCCGTTGGCATAAAGGACAGGAACCCGAATTACTTTATCAAAAAACCTCTAACCTGTTTTTTACACTCGACCAGGAGGAAAACATTACTATTGCTGATGTGGTGGACATTGTGAATGAGAATTTCAGCAAGAATGTTGAACAGGTTACCAAAAAGTTTTATGAGAATTTCCGGAAAGAACATAAAAAATTCATTGAATTTATAAAAGGAATTTCAATCGTAACCGACCGTGAATGGTATGCTTCGTTGATGCTCAACCGCTTAATGTTTTGCTACTTCATTCAAAAAAAAGGATTTCTTGATAAAAATTTGAATTACCTGAAAGAGAAACTCACCTATTGCCAGACGAAAAAAGGCAAAGACAAATTCTATGTGAGTTTCTATAAAAATTTTCTGCTTGCCTTGTTTCATCAGGGTTTGGGTTCGCCCGACCAATCAGATGAATTGAAAAAGGAAATTGGAAAAATTCCCTATTTGAATGGTGGTTTATTTGATGTTCACGAACTTGAAAGACTGTATGAAAATATTGACATAAGCGACAAGGCTTTCGAAACAATTTTCAATTTCTTTGACCAATATAATTGGCATCTGGATACAAATATTACTGCTTCAGGTAAAGACATTAACCCTGATGTAATCGGATTCATTTTTGAAAAATATATTAACGACCGTGCCCAAATGGGTGCGTATTATACTAAAGAAGATATTACCGACTACATCAGTAAAAACTGTATTATTCCTTTCTTGTTTGATGAAACCGAAAGAAAATACCCGAAAGCATTCAAAAGCAGTGGCACACTGAGCGAAGTCGAAGTGTGGCAAATGCTTAAAGAATCGGGCGATTCTTACATTTACGATGCTGTAAAAAAAGGTGTTGATATTCCATTGCCTAAAGAAATTGAAATTGGTATTGATATAATTAAACCAAACCTGATTGAAAGACGAAAAGACTGGAATAAACCAGCTTCGGAAGAATATGCTTTGCCTACTGAAATATGGCGTGAAGTAGTTGATCGAAGAAATCGCCACAAAGAATTAAAAGAAAAAATTGAAAAAGGAGAAATTAACCACATCAACGATTTCATTACATACAACCTGAATATCCGACAATTTACACAGGATATTATTGACGACCATAGCGATCCCGATTTTATCCGGCATTTTTATGAAGCACTTAGCAATATAACAATCATTGACCCTACTTGTGGTTCAGGCGCTTTCCTTTTTGCAGCAATGAATATCCTTGAGCCGCTGTATGAAAGCTGCATCCAGCGAATGGAAAATTTTGTGGAAGAAGCACCAAAAGGTAAGTATGCAAAATTCGAAGAAATTCTGAAATATGTAAAAGCCCCGGAACATCCCAACTTGAAATATTTTGTTTTCAAAAACATCATTCTTCGCAATTTATATGGCGTAGATATAATGAAAGAAGCTGTTGAAATTGCCAAACTGCGTTTGTTTTTAAAATTGGTTGCTACTGTTGATGCAGATTTTACTCCAAAGGGCATAGAAAATAATCTTGGTTTAGAGCCATTGCCTGATATTGATTTTAATATACGTTCTGGAAATACGCTGATTGGCTATGCTACAAAGAAAGAGATTGACGACTTACAGGGAATGTTTGTAACTCCCAAAATGAAAGAACAGATTTTGGAAGAATGTGACCTGGTTTCAATGGCGTTTCAACGGTTTAAAGAAATTCAGCTAAAAGGTTACGAAAACAAAAAGGAGTTTACCAAAGCCAAGTCCGAATTAAATAATAGATTAGACCAACTTTCCGACGACCTGAATAAAATACTGTATAAGCAACATTACGAAAGTATGGATAATGAGAAATGGTTAGAAACCCACCAACCTTTTCATTGGTTTGCTGAATTTTATGAGATTATTAATGACAGAGGCGGCTTTGATGTAGTAATCGGAAATCCGCCTTATGTTGAGTATTCTAAGGTTAGAGACGTTTATAGAATTAACAATTATAAGACAGAAAAGTGCGGTAATCTATATTCATTTGTAATTGAAAAGGCTGTTAATCTTTTAAAAGACAAGAATAATTTAGGAATGATAATTCCATTGACTTTTATTGCGAACAATAACATGTCAGAATTACGTATATTTCTTACAAAAATTGGCAACTTCTATTGTAGCTCATATGAAATAAGACCCTCATCACTGTTTGATGGTGTTGAACAAAGACTTACAATTTTCATTTTACGTCAAAGTGTTACTCAATTATATTCAACATCAATACAAAGATGGTCATCTGAACAGAGAATCAATTTGTTTTCATTAATACGATATGCTCCTACTTACTTTAATGGAACAATTTGGAGACTTTCCACATTTGTCGAAAATTCAATATATAAGAAAATGTTTAAGCAAAAACCTATTAACACATATGTTTCTAATAATTATTCAAGTAAAAATAAATTACATTACAGGACAGCAGGTATAAGATACTGGATAATTTTTTTGAACAATGGTTTCCAGTCAAAATCACTAAGTAATAAATTAGTTTCATTTGTCGAAAATTGTCCTTCAAAAGAGATTATGTCAACTCTGAACTCTAATTTGTTTTGGTGGTATTATTCAACCAATTTCGATATGTTTAACTTAAAAGATTATATGATATTCTCTTTTAGATACAATATTCAGCATGACAATCGCCTTTCTAAAATATCAGATATTCTTGAAAAAGACCTTAATAGAAACAAAAAATTATTGATAACAAATAGTAAAACAAGGGGAACAATTGAATCCTATGTTTTTCTGAAAAAGAAATCAAAACCCATCATTGACGAAATCGACACAGTATTAGCCGAGCATTACGGTTTCACGGAGGAGGAGTTGGATTTTATCATCAATTATGATATTAAGTACAGGATGGGTAAGGAATTGGAGAATGGGGAGGAGGAAGAATGAAAATAAAAGAGTTGCATACCATAACAGAAATAAAGCCGGAGGATTGTTATCAAACCAAAGGGAGTCGCCCGGTGAGGGTACTATGCAACGATTTGAATTACTATATTTGTAAATACCATACCAATACTGGTTTCCCGTTTTCGCTTTTTAATGAATACCTTGCAGCATGTTTTTTAAAAATCTGGGAACTTCCGGTTCCTGAATTTGCCTTTGTAAAAATAAAAAGGGAACATATCTTTTTGACAGAATACCCTTATCATTATTTCGATAAAATTTGTTTTGGCTCAAAATATTATGGCGAGTTTAAGGAGGTAGACAAATTGTTTCTCGAAACCCCGTTAATAAGGAAAGAAAACCTGTCTGGCAGGGACTCTTTTTTAAAAATTGCCTTATTCGACATTTGGCTTAGCAATGAAGATCGTCATTATGAAAACTTCAACCTTTTGTATAGCCTTAAAACAAATCAGTTTATTCCTATTGACCATGTTTACTGCTTTAATAGCATCAATTTGGATAAAGAACCCTGCCTGATATGCGAAAATGAAAGTATTTTATCCGCACCATTCTTAAATCGATTTTTTTCCCGACCTTTGCAACATAATTTAAATGAAATTCGTTTAAAAATCATTGACGATTTTACATTCAATGTTAAGCAATGCCATGAGAATCTCGATAATATATTGGCAAACATACCGTTAGCTTGGGAACCAGATCGCGGTTTTCTTAAGTCCAGATTAGAATTTTACTTCACAAAACCATGGTTGCAATCGTGTGTAGATTTTTTCACTACACTATTTACACTTAATATTAAAAACCAATAAGATGAAAACATTTTATAGTATATTATCAGCAGTAATCAATCCGGTATCCGGTGAAAAGATATCGCTGGGTCTATTATTATCTGATGGTAATTCAAGTTTATTTGATTTCTCAGACAGCCGTTTATCATTGATAAGTTCGCTTATTGATAAAGAAACCAAGAAATTCATACGACAATATCTAAAATCCATTGAAAATGTAATTAATAAAATAGATGTCAATCAGGACCAATTGACAATTTTTGAAAAAGAAGGTAAGAACCTGATAATTAACGAATCCTATATTGGCTATTTAAGTACATATAGTCAAAATGTAATATCATTTTCGAAACCGGTTGCCATTGATGTAAAAGTTGAAGGTCATTTTTTTGAGAAATTATTTACAAAATTTATTGATGAAGAAACCGTTGTAGAACCCTCCCGCCGAAGCAGCATTCAGATTATCAAAACCGAATTTTTTCCCAGAGTTAGCAGGCATTTTACTATTGAAAAAGAATTTACTCCTGAGCATGATAATAAAATAGTATTACCAGTAACAATCGACCTTTTTGGAAAAAACGAAATATATGTAATCGGTCAATTTCTTGATTTGGAAAAAAGTGTTTATCATATCAAAAATGATTATTACGACTACCATCAGTTAACCGAAGTTTTCCCAAAGAGCCATAAGTTCCTGATTTCAAATGAACCTCAAAAAACAAAATACCCACAGCAGCATTATTTCTGGAATGAAATCAGAAAACAAAAAAAACATTCTTATGTTGACATTTCGGAATTGGGTACTATTGAAGATTATGCTATTAATCATCAGGTTCTGCCTGTCTAATAATGATAAAACAGTCAACAGGAAATATTGAGCTGTTGAAAATTCATAAAACAGCTTTTCTTTGTAGCCGCGATGTTCCGGCCTCAGTTGTTTTAAAGTGTTATGACTGGGCAATTGCTCAGCGTAATGCTGGTCATTGTATCATAAGCGGTTTCCACAGTCAAATTGAAAAAGATGTTTTACATTATTTGCTGAAAGGCACACAACCAATCATAGTTGCACTGGCCAGAGGTTTAAAAGAAAAGATTGACCCGGAACTTATAAAACCCTTGGAGAAAGGAAGGATTTTAATCATAAGCCCTTATAACAAGACCGTAAAACGGGTAACCGAACATACAGCCGAAATCAGAAACAAAATGATGATTGAACTTGCCGACGACATTACAGTTGGATATGCAAGTGAAGGAGGAAAACTAGAAACATTATTAAAAACCACAGTAAAGGAAATTATAAGATTAGTATGAGCCATCCCAGTAGCCACATGCATTGTCAAGCCCAGCAAGATCAAGCTCAACCCAATTTTCACGATAAGCGAGAGCAGGGGCAAACTTGTTTGACTATGCCGAGCAAAGCAAAAATCAGCGAAGCTAAAACTTGTCAAACATGCCCGTTCAGCAGGCGGGTTTGTGCATCGTACATAGGATGGCGCAAATTGAGAAAACACATACGATGTAGTTCCTGACCGGTTTTCACCCAATCATTTACAATTCTTCTCAATTGCCTGGTAAATAACTTTTTGTATATCGGTCCGTATGCCCGAAGTCACCAGTTTGTTGTTGGCTGAATACGGATAGGTGCGGTTTGACAAAAACACATAAACTAAATTATGTTCGGGATCGGCCCACACATAAGTCCCGGTAAACCCTGAGTGCCCAAAGCTTAGTTCTGAAGCTTCAGCGCAGGTCGGGCCGCCTTGTTTCTTATCGCGCACGGGCTTGTCAAACCCTAATCCGCGGCGGTTTCCCTGAAACTGGTATGAAGTAAATTTATCCACTGTCTCGGGCATAAAATAACGATGGCCGCCATATTCGCCCTTGTTTAGCAACATCTGCATAATAATAGCAATATCGTTGGCATTGGAAAAAATCCCTGCATGCCCTCCTACTCCATTGAGCATGGCCGCTCCCGGATCGTTCACATCCCCGTGCAGCAGCTGCATGCGGAAGGCCGAATCCATTTCGGAAGGGACGATACGCGACAAACTGAAGTAGTTTCGTGGCTGATAACACATGGTAGCCAGGCCCAGCGGCTCATAAAAATATTTTTTTACATAACGGTCGAGGCTTTCGTTGGTGATCCGTTCGATAATAGTTTTCAGCAAATAAAAACCAAGATCGCTGTAAACATAATTATTTTTGGACCTTAATTCAGAATGGATGATAGCCTGAAAGATAGAATCTTCATAGCTTTTACGGATATACATACTATCGGCCACACGGTACGGAAATTCTTCGGAATACACCTTGTGATACACGTTGGTATCAGGCAAGCCGTGATGAACAGTATTTTTATAAAAGGGTATCCAGGCTTTTAAGCGCGCCTGATGCGTCATCAGTCTTTTTATGGTGATGTCGGCTTTGTCGGTACCAACAAGCCCGGGGAGATAATTTTTCAGTGTTGAATCGATATTTATTTTACCCGCCTCATACAGCTTCATCACAGAGATGGTGGTTGCCAGCACTTTGGTGAGCGAGGCAACATCATACAGGTCGCTGTTCTTCACCGGTAACAGGGTGTCGCCCTCTTTCAGTAAAAACGGGTACGTATGATAACCGAAGGATTTGTTGTAAATCACCTGGCCGTCTTTTGCGATCAGCACCTGGCAACCCGGGTATATGGTATCCTGAATTCCTTTCATAGCAAGCGAATCAACCTTTAACAGGTCTGTGGAACTGATACCCGCCATCTCAGGCATGGAGTATCCCAAGCGGAATTTTTTTGTCGTATAGCCTACATCCGCAGGAAATTGCCACGAAGCCGAAACAGGCAGTTTTCCGTTGACCGGGATACCGCCAAAAATAGCTTCCGTTGAAGCGAGCTGGCTGTATTTGTCACCCTGGTATGAAACAACAATGGCGCTTATTCCGGAAGTGTCGGCGAGTTTCGACAGCGCATAAGGATTCAGCAATAAATTAAGTACGATACGATGGCTGTTTTTGTATTGGGCAACAAAATTTAAGATGCCATCCGACAAGCCGTAATTATTCGTTGAAGAATTGTTGGTCTGGTTAACGGTAATGATCAGGAGGTTGCTTTGAAAAAGTTTTTCTTTTAATCCCGGGACTGAATCGGCAATAAAATTTTTATCAAAACTATAATGTGTCATCGGTGCATAATTATCCATAGCGCCGGCCACACAGTTGTTGGCGTCTGCATTAAAAGATATTTCCGTTATCTTCTGATTTTCAAGATTCTTCAGGGGAAGTATCCCGTGCGAATTTTTAATAATGGTGACAGCCTCCTGGTGAAGCCTGTAATTAAGGACATCCGAATTTATGTTATTCAGGTCTGAATAAAGGTGGTTGATGTCGATGGTTTTCTTTTTTGCCAGGCCGGCCTTGTACTTATAAATCAGGACTTTTCGGCATTTATCATCGATCAGTTTCTGTGTGATCAATCCGCTGTCTATAGCCGTTTTGATATATTCGATGGCCAGCGGAACATCATCCGACATCAGCAGCACGTCATTCCCGGCGATCAGGGCTTTCAGTTCTTTTTCACCGGGTTTCCAGTTTTCGCTGGCGCCTTTCATACCTAAGGCATCCGTGAAGATCAGGCCTTTAAACCCCAATTGTTTTATCAAAACATCCTGAATTACTTTTTCAGATAATGATGAAGGCAAATTGGTGGTCGTATCAAGTGCGGGAACAAAGAGGTGCCCTGCCATAACTGTAGGTAGTCCGTTGCGGATCAGTTTTTTGAACGGGTAGATATCCACGCTGTCGATGTATTCTTTGCTGTGGTGGATGGTTGGCAAGGTGGTGTGCGAATCTTTATCGGTATCGCCGTGGCCCGGAAAATGTTTGGCTGAAGTCAGTATTCCTTTGTCCTGCATGCCTTTCATGTATGCCAGCGCCTTATCGGCAACGTTAACCTTGTTCTCGCCGAACGAACGGTAGTTGATCACCGGGTTGGCGGGATTTGAATTGATGTCGACCACGGGCGCGAAATTGATATGTATTCCCATGCGTTTGCATTGTGAACCTACTTCCTCGCCCATCTCATGGATAAGATCATTATCCTGCAAGGCTCCCAGGGTCATTTGTTTCGGGAAGGAAACAACGCTGTCTTTCAGGCGCATGCCCAGCCCCCATTCTCCGTCGATAGCAATGAGCAATGGCGTCCTTGCAATAGATTGCCAGTAATTGGTATAGCGCGCCTGATTTACCGGCCCGCCCTGAAAAAAACAAATGCCGCCGATGTTGTATTTTTTTATCAGTTTGGTAACATTCGAACTGTCCGTTAATGGCACATTTGAATAGGCAGCCACCATAAACAACTGGCCAATGCGCTCTTCGGGGGTAAGCTTATGAAAAACCGAGTCAACCCATCGCACGCCTGCAGGAGGTAATTCCGGATTATCCTCTGTAGGGTCTACCGTAGCAAAAAGAAAACCCGTGAGAATGATAAATAATACAAAAAGAAGTTTGACCTTCAACATGAGCGTAGAATATTCGGTAAAAATACCAATTGATACATTTACTTATTAGCAGGAAATGAAAAATTATTAACTATATGATGTTATTTTACTTCTTACACAAAAATTTTCATTTAGTATAACGGAGTAAAATTCATTATAATATTTGAAAACACACCTTATGTTAAAAGAAGCTGTCTCAAAAATAGCCTTTGCTGAAAATCATCATTACCCCATTCCGCCAGTTGGCGGATGGCTGATTTTCAGCGACTTCCACCATTTAGGGAAGGGGTAAGAAGGCGGTGAAAATCATTTAAAGAATATTTTGAGACAGCCTCATTTTAATTGATTTGACTGACTAAATTTTATCTGGTGATGACAAATCTTCCTTTCGAATAACCTTCTGTTGTATAAATGCGAATGAAATAAACCCCCGATAACAAATCGCTTATGTTGATAGCTGTCTGTGTTGCATTGGCCTGACCGGCATAAACGAGTTGTCCGAAACTGTTCAGGATTTCAATGCCGGAGATCGCAACCGCTGAAGAAATGTGGATATAATCCGTTGCCGGGTTGGGCCAAATCTCAATGGCAGGGCCATCGGAATAACGTTCAATGCCGGAAGTATTGATCACCACCACGCTGTCGGTATACTCAGCAGTGCAGGTATTGGCGTATGTTGCCGTAAGCTCAATTATAAATGTGCCAATGGCAGTATAGGTATGGCTTGGGTTCTGGCTTGTAGAGGTGCCGCCGTCGCCAAAGTTCCAGGCCCATCCTGTCGGGCTGCCCGAGCTGGCATCGGTGAAATCGCACTGGCCGGAACTAATCAGATCAAGAGTGTCTGCGCTTTTTGAAAAAGATGCAGTCAATCCTGAACAATCGATTACGATAACACTGTCAATAAATGTCGAGGTACAGGTAGTTCCTATGGTTGCTGTAAGCTGAACTATAAATGTTCCTGCTGAAGTATAGGTATGGCTAGGGTTCTGAGATGTAGAGGTGCCTCCGTCACCAAAGTCCCAGGACCATCCAGTCGGACTGCCGGAGCTTAGATCGGTAAAATCACATTGTCCTGAAATACCCAGATTCAGTATGCCCGCGCTTTTTGAAAAACTGGCTGCAAAGCCGGCGCAGGAATCGTAATTAAAAATGTTTCCGGTATATTTCCACATGCCTCCGGTAACGGCGTCGGTGTTAAAGGCGCCGGCCCATCCGTGGCTGTTGTCGACAAAATCAACTACCAGAAACTGGGTGGTATCCGACAGCGGAATTACGTTCCAGGTCAGGCCATCATCTATACTGAACGAAGTTCCCTGAAAACTGTTGGTGTAATCTGCTCCGGCTGAAATATAGGTGGAAGTAGTTCCCGGGACATAACAAAAGTCGTTCGCATAAAAGGTTCCCGTTGATACAAGCTGTGGCCAGGTGGCGCCGCCATCGGTGGTGTAATAGGCTGTATACGGCGAAACATTTACCTGGACGATCCCGTGGTTGGCATCCTTCATGGAAATTTGCATTTGTTCGGTTGTATTAGCCGTGGCGCTGACAGTCCAGTGATGCCCTTTATCGATGGATTTGTATACGCGCCCTTTGCCGGTGGTGAACCAGACGATATCACCAACCACGCTATAAAGCCCGGTTGTGCCATATTCCCCGCTGCCGTTGGCTGGAATATTTTCCTGAGGCACGCGCACCCAGGTGGTTCCGCCATCAACGGTGGTATAAATTTCAAAATATCCGTCGTTGGGGTCGCCCATGCAAAATCCTTCGTTCAGATTCCAGAAATGTACGACATTAGGAAAACCGTTGGGAGCCGTAAAAGTGGCTGTTGTTTGTGGATTCCAGGTAAGGCCGCCATCGGTGGTGCGGATAATGGCGCCGCCGCCCGAAGCATACCATACAGGTATCCAGGCATTCATGGAATCAACGGCACAGATCATGGATAAGCCCGAGCCGGTATAGCCGGCAATGGTATGAGCTACCCATGTGGCGCCGCCGTTGGTGGTACGGGTAAATTCCTGTATCTGCGGTGCTGAAGTAGAACTTCCATCGTACCCTATGGCCCATACCACATTGGTATCCACAGCACAGATATCTCTAATGCCGCGTGAAGCTGTAGGAAAAGCGCTTGCCTGCATGGTCCACTGTGCTTGTGAAGCCAGACAACCCAGGCAAAACAACAAGGAAAAAAGTACTTGTTTTTTCATGATAATGATTTTTTAATTTGATCAAAAATAACAATAATATTGTATACAATTAAATAAAATCCTTTTTTTAACATAACACTTCTTGATATTTTTGGAGTTTAGCTGTCATACAGCATGTTATGCCCGCTCCGGGGCAAGATTGACAGGATGATTGGCCTTTTAAAATGTTCGGCCCCTCCGGGACCGCCAAGTAAAGACTTATCAACGATCCGGCGGCGGATCGTTAATCGTTGATCGATATTAAGGACATTGTAAACATCCCGCTCCTCTGGAGCGGAACTCTTCCATAATATAATTTCTTACCAACATTACATTCCTACGGAATGATAACGTATTTCAAAGGCTTGACGAAAAGTACGGTAGTCAACATTACTTACTTTTTCGAATCCGGAAACATTAATGTAACGATAGCTCCATAGGAGCTTAACGTTGGTAAAATAATTACACAGATCGCCATCCCGCTCCAGCGGAGCGGAACGTTCTTTTGGAATATTCCGTTTTTGGAAAGGAAAAATGGAGGCTATCTCAAAATATTCTTTTAATGATTTTCCGTAAAGGCTATTTTTGAGACAGCCTCTTGACAGGATGATTGGCCTTTTAAAATGTTCGGCCCCTCCGGGGCCGCCAAGTAAAGACATATCGACGATCCACCGAGGCGGAATGTTTTAGGACAGATCTTACATCTTTATTCGTTAATGGATGTTCGATATTGATAAAAATAATTTAAGAACACCCCCGCCTGTCCGACTGTCAGGCGGGCAGGGATCGACGATCCACCGAGGCGGAATGATTTAAGAAGATAGCGCATCCGCTGATATCAAGCAATAAAAAGCCCGCCGGAATCATGTTCCGGCGGGCTTAAAAAAACAGTAAGACAACTGTTATTTTTTCTGTCCCTGAAGGGATTCCAAATTAAGGCGTTCCTTTTCCATTACGGCTTTCTGAGCTTCCTGTTCGTTTTTATTCTTAACAATATTTTCTTCAAGTTTCACCTTGTCTTCGGCTAGTTTTTCACCATCCTTGATAAGGTTTTCATATTCTTTTTTGGCCTTGTCATATACTTTCTGCTGTTCTTCTATGTCTTTTCCAAGTTTGGTAGCGGCAAACTTAGGAGGCAAACTGTTCATGTATGTCTTCGTATTATTGATGATGCCGGCATCCATAGCACTGCTGACAAAATTATCCAAACCATAACTCACTAAAAAAACCAACACGGTCTTTTCTTTTTCTTTTTTCTTCTCATCAATTTTTACATAAAAATCGATTTTGTTGGTGGTAATTTGCGGAAAAATCACTCCTTCAAATACCATATAACCTTTTCTGTTATTGTATTTTTTAATACCTTTTTCTTTCAGGTCAGCCAACACGGTTTCCTCAACAACATCGGTGGTATATGCAAATTCACCAATCACGGCGGGACGGTCTGCTTTGTCGAATTCGGCACTGCCTTCATTTGCCTGGGCAAAACTATATTGCCCTAAAGCAAAAACGCTGATTAATACAATAAATAACTTTTTCATAAGATTTGATTTTTAATTTTATTATAACAAAGATACAATATTTTCAAGGAAATATGATGTTCACTTGAATTTCTTTTCGATTTCTTCGTTGTTTAATATGAACAAGACTTTTTTTCCGGAAGGTGACGTTTCAGGCATGGTACAGGCAAACAACTCCCCTGTCAGCATTTGCATAGCCTCATTTGATAAGGACAGCGTTATTTTCGATGCCAGGTTTTTGGATAGAGAGCGGATCAGGTTGATCCTTTTTTCGAAATGGGCTTCCATCTGGTTCTTTTTGAAGCTCTCCAGCAAACGTTCGATCATTCCATGGATATCTTCATTTAAAACATCGGTGGGCAGGCCATTAACCACGAAGGTATTTTTCCCGAACGCCTCAATGTCAAAACCAAGCAAGCGCATATCAGGTAATATTTCTGAAAGCAATTCTGCATCGGAAGGATTCAGCGATATGGTCACCGGGAACAGGATCCGTTGGCATAATGGGCTCTGGGTCTCGGCAGTATGAAGAAACTTCTCATATAATATCCGTTCACGGGCGTTCACAATATCAATAAACATCAGCCCGGATTTCATAGGGGTAATGATGTATTTTTTACCAAAACTAAAAAACTGTGTTTGCTCGGGTTCAAATGAAATGCCTGTCTGCCGTTGAATTTCCGCGTCATCGCCCTTGTTGGCAGAGAGTTCTTTCCCGAATTCATAAAGTGTTTCCCAGTTTTTAAGATTTTTGTCTTCAGGTTTATGAAAACTCCCGGTACCGCTGCCACGTTGAGTGCTTTGAAAAGGATTATAATCAGGATTGATGGTGATGGTCGGTATTTTGATCTCGGCATTTTTATCAAGGCCGCTGAAATCCAATGCCCCGTCCATGTCAAAATCAATACTTGGTGTGATGTTGAAGGAGCCGAATGATTTCCGGATACAGGCTTTTAATATGCTGTATAAGGTTTTTTCATCCTGAAACTTCACCTCTGTCTTTGCCGGATGGATGTTCACATCAATATTTTTCGGGTCGACGGTAAGGTAAATGAAATATGACGGATAACTCTGATCGGGGATCAGTTCCGCATAGGACTTATCAACCGCATGGTTCAGGTATGGATGTTTGATGAAACGTTTGTTTACAAAAAAATACTGTTCCCCGCGGGTTTTACGTGCAAACTCGGGTTTGCCGATAAATCCTTTGATATCCGCCAGGTTCATATCTTCGCTCAGCGGGATTAGTTTTTCGCCATAATTGGAGCCAAAAACGGCATTTATGCGCTGTCGCAACGGAGATTTCTCCATTCTTGTAACCAGTTTCCCGTTGTTATAAAAAGAAAAGCTTATCTCGGGGTATACGAGGGCTACCCGGTTTAATTCCTCAATAATATAACTGGTTTCGGTAGCATCTGCTTTAAGGAAAGACCGGCGGGCAGGCACATTGAAAAAAAGGTTTTTCACCGATATGGAGGTTCCTTCTGCAGCGCTGCATGAGGTATGTTCTTTTACTTCGGATCCTTCTATGATGATCAGCGTAGCAATTTCGTCGGATTTTTTCCTGGTTTTCATTTCCAACTGCGCGACTGCAGCAATGGAAGCCAGGGCTTCACCCCTGAAGCCATAGGTATGGATTTTAAAAAGATCGCCGGCTTCTGCTATCTTTGAGGTGGCGTGGCGTTCAAAACACAGGCGCGCATCGGTTTCCGACATGCCTTTTCCGTTATCCACCACCTGTATCAGGGTTTTCCCGGCGTCTTTTATGATGAGCTGGATATCATCAGCGCCTGCATCAATGGCGTTCTCCAGCAGTTCCTTCACGGCTGAAGCAGGCCTCTGAATAACCTCACCTGCTGCTATCTGGTTGGCCACATGGTCTGGAAGTATTCTTATGATGTCCGGCATATTATAATATTAAAGTATTGCAAAGTTACGATTTTTTTTTAAGCCAAAAAATAAGCCTTTTATCAGGCTGATAAAGTAAAAAAGTTTGAAATATGCTGCCGGGCCTGTATGCCAGGCTCCGGGTCATGATTGATTTGGATCGTTTATTACGCCGGTCTTTCCCCTGCATACGCTGATCCATTTAGGGATGGCATCAAAAAGGATGATAAAAACACAAACCACAATAATAATGGTCAGCAACATATTAATAATGCCGCCTACTCTGGTTCCGGCATTCATGGCCTGAGGCAAATAAATATTCATGATATTCTTCCACCCGGCGGTGAGGGTTGTCACTCCTACAAAGAGCATCGGGATGATGGTGATCCACGCATATTTTTTCTTCCCGCGGTTAATGATATAGCTGGTACCTACTACAAGCGCAATCGTTGCCAACAGCTGGTTGGCGCTCCCGAACATGGGCCAGATGGTGGCAACCGTTCCCGAACAGCTGCCATATGCCCAGGCAAAAACCACCAGGCCGCTTGCCAACAGGTTTCCGGGAAGCCAGTTGGTCCTTCCAAAGGGTTTATAGATCTTTCCCATCGCTTCCTGCATAACAAAGCGTGCGATACGCGTTCCTGCATCTATGGTGGTAAGGATAAACAAGGCTTCGAACATGATGGCAAAATGATACCAGTACGACATCAGTCTGTCCATGCCCGGAATGGCAGAAAAAATCTGGGCCATCCCCACAGCCAGGGATACGGCCCCACCCGTCCGGCCAACGATCTTTTCACCCACTTCGTTGGATAACTGCTGAATATTTGAATCGGTAAAGCCCATCGCATGAAGCTGCGGCAAAATACTTTGAAGTTTTTCAGGTGAGACATTAATCATGAAATAATCAAGCGGTAAAAGGCTTGCTGCAGCAACCAGCGCCAGGATACTCACCAGGCCTTCGATCAGCATGGAGCCGACAGCAATAAACTTAATATTTTTCTCATTCATGATCATTTTGGGCGTAGTACCGGAACTTACCAGTGAGTGGAATCCTGAAATGGCGCCACAGGCAATGGTAATAAACAAATACGGAAACAGTGTTCCCGGAATGATCGGGCCGCCGCCGTGTGTAAAAGATGTAAACGCTGGCATTTGAAGATGGGGCGCTACCACAATAATACCGATGGCAAGCGCTGCCACAACAGTAATTTTCATTATGGAACTCAGGTAATCGCGTGGGGCAAGCAGCAGCCAGACGGGTAATACAGACGCAAGAAAACCATACAGGGCAAGAATAATGGTCAGTGCATGATGATCAAATGTAAACCACGAGGCAATGGGTGAATCGGGAATATATCGCCCGTAAATTACAGCCAGCACTAAAAGTATTACCCCAAATATCGTAGCTTCAACGGTCTTTCCCTTCCTGATATTTTTCATCCAGACGCCCATGGTCAAGGCAATGGGAATGGTGGCAGCGATCGTAAATGTTCCCCATGAACTTTCGGAAAGGGAATTTACAACCACCAGGCCTAACCCGGCCAATGCAACAATGATGATGATGATCACGGCCACAGAAGTGGTAATACCGCTCACCTTGCTGATTTCGCAGCGGGCAATTTCAGCAATTGATTTTCCGTCGTGCCTTACCGAAGCCGTTAACAGTACAAGGTCATGCACAGCGCCTGCCATGACGGCCCCGATCAGCATCCACAAAAATCCGGGGAAATAACCGAACTGAACCGCCAGAACCGGCCCTACCAATGGGCCTGCACCCGCAATGGCAGCAAAGTGATGCCCAAAAAGTATCCATTTGTTGGTAGGATAATAATTCTGGCCATCGTTCAACCTGTGTGCAGGGGTCACCCTCGCCGGGTTAATAGTCAATACTTTGGCACAAATAAAGCTGAAGTAGAAACGGTAAGCAAGTGCAAAAATCACCAGGGCACTTATTACCAAATACATTGCATTCATAGGACGAAGTAATTTTAAAATCCAAAAAACCGTATTTTCAGGGAGCAAAATTATCTTAAATATTTTTTGTGAAAACTTTTAAGTAATATTGTTTTGCACCGATTAAGTGATTGTCTTTCATCCATGAAACTTTATGGCAGCGAAATTTTTAACAGATTTCTTTTAAAAAACAGATATTCTACGTTAATACTTCTAAACCAAAAAGAATTTTATGGAGAGATTTATCAAACAGATAGACGTTATACCAGTTGTGATTTAGTAAGATCAAAAAAAAGTGTGTTACTGGTAAAAGAGCATTGCAAAATATTTTTTTTACTTTTGCGCAAAACTCATCAGGCATATGATTTTTTTGTTGCTGATCATCTGTTCGTTTTTGGTATTTGCAATCCCGCGCCAGGCAAAGGTTTTCTATAACCTGCTGCTGGTTGCCGGGCTGGCAATTGTCAGCACATGGTTGTCTGTTGATGTTTTTTTAAGCGGGACAACACATACGGAGATTTTTCCTGTTTCTTTCTGGGGAACAACCGTAGAACTGATCATCGACCCTTTATCGGCCTTGTTCATCTGTGTCATTAATTTTACGGTGCTCACAGCCTCGGTTTTTGCCATTGAGTACATGAAAATGTACCGCCATAAATCTTCTTTTGAGCTCTCGATACATTATTTTTCTTTTTTTATGCTGCAGCTGTCGATGATCCTGGTTTGCATGGTTCATCACGGGATCGCGTTCCTGGTGGTCTGGGAACTCATGGCTGTTTCATCGTTCATGCTGGTGATCTTTGATAACGAAAAAACAAATGTGTTAAGGGCGGGCATCAATTACCTGATCCAGATGCACATCGGCGCCTTGTTCCTTATTTCTGCCTTTATCATCCTTCATATTAAAACAGGTTCCTACGATTTTGAAGCGCTGCAGCAATATTTCTACCATTACCTGAGTATCCCGATGTTTCTGTTGTTTTTTATAGGTTTCGGCATCAAAGCCGGTTTTATGCCTTTACATACCTGGCTGCCTCATGCACATCCTGCAGCGCCGACACATGTATCGGCTGTCATGTCGGGCGTGATGATAAAACTCGGGATCTACGGAATATTAAGGGTGGCCTTTTTCTTACAGGCGGATATGCTTTGGACCGGGGTCATCGTACTTGGAGTTTCGATAATCTCAGGAATTGGCGGCGTGGCATGGGCCATTGTACAACACGATATGAAAAAACTGTTGGCTTACCACAGCATCGAAAATATCGGGATCATCGGCATGGGCATGGGGCTGGGCCTTATCGGCATGGGATTGAATAACCCATGGCTGATCATTCTGGGTTTCTCAGGATGCCTGCTGCATGTGCTGAACCATTCGCTTTTTAAGTCGCTGCTTTTTTATGGAGCCGGCGCCATTTACATGAAAACTCATACCCGGAATATTGAATTCCTTGGCGGGCTTATCAAAAAGATCCCCGTCACGGCCGTATTGTTCTTGATTGCTTCGCTGGCCATCTGCGGATTACCGCCTTTTAACGGGTTTGTTTCGGAGTTCATTATATATAGAGGGTTACTCGGAGGCCTTGATTCACCTGCTATTTGGGTAAAAGTAATCATGTTGCTTGCCTTGATCAGCCTTGTCGTTATTGGCGGACTGGCTGTTTTTTGTTTTACCAAAGCTTACGGAGTAACCTTTTTGGGCACCCCGAGAAAAACAGATATTGCTGCTGTTACGGAAATTAAATGGTACTCTATGATCCCGCTTTTTATGATAGCAGCCGTAATTGTTTTCATCGGGTTGTTTCCGCAACTGGTTATTCGGCCTATAAATTATGTGGTGAGCAATGTATCATTAAATATTGGCGTGGCTTCTGATGCAGCCTATGCATCGCCGCTGATCCGGCATATTGGTATCGCCGGGGCCGTATTCATAGGAATAGTGCTGTTGATGTGGATCCTGAAAAAAATCATCACCCGGAAAAAACCCGTAACGGTGGCGGATACCTGGGGCTGTGCTTACGCAGGCAATATACCAAAAGGACAATATACGGCAACGTCTTATGCAGAGAACTTCACAGACATTGCACAGCCGCTGTTAAATATCAAAACGAATTTCCGTCCCCTCGACAGCGAAGACATCTTCCCGAAACAACATAGTTTTGAAACCGAAAGCGAAGATCTGATGGAGAAAAAAGTTTACAGCAGGTCCATCAAATTCCTGAACCGGGTTTTGTCGCGCATGGCGGTGATACAAACCGGAAATACCCAGCATTATATTTTGTATGCTTTCGTGATGATACTGCTGTTGCTGATTTTAACTGTTTTAAACCTGATATAGAACATGGCAGGATTTATATTGATATTGCTCTGTGCGTTGTTGTTTCCGGGAATTATTGTCCGGACCAAAAGCCTTGCCAGCGGAAGGAAAGGCCCGGGAATCCTGCAGCCCATGAAAGATATCCTGCGCCTGCTCAGGAAGGGCAACGTTTACAGCAGGACCACAAGTTTTATTTTCCGCCTGGCTCCTTTGGTTTATATGGCATCGATTATTATGGCGATGCTGTTGCTTCCTTTGGGCGGCCGTCCCGGGATCATTTCCTTTGAAGGAGATTTTATTTTCTTTGCTTATGTGCTCACCACCGGAAAATTCTTCATGATCATTGGTGCACTGGATACCGGAAGCAGTTTCGAAGGGATGGGCGCCAGCCGCGAAGCCTTGTATTCCATGCTGATCGAACCGGCCTTCTTCGTGCTGATGGCCTCGTTTGCCATGTACACGGGACATACTTCCTTTTATGATATTTATCAATCACTATATTTTAATTCGTACTTAACGATTTTTACCGGCATACTGGCGGTGTATGTCCTTATTCAGATCGCCATGATCGAGAACAGCCGCATGCCTTACGACGATCCGAAGACCCACCTCGAGCTTACCATGGTGCATGAAGTGATGGTGCTCGACAACAGCGGCTTCGACCTGGGAATCATCCAATTTGCCTCAGCTTTAAAGTTCACTGTATTCGGAAGCCTTATGGCCAATTTTTTTATCACCCCCGAAATGCCTTTGTATACCGGCATTATCATCTTTGCATGCACACAACTGGCTTTTGCTGTTGTGGTCGGGCTGCTTGAATCCTTCAGGGCAAGGCACCGCCTGCGTAATAACAATCAGGCAATTTTAACCCTCACGCCTATTTCAATCCTCGTGTTTTTCAGCATTTTATTGATCATCACCAAACAGTTTTAAAATGGCCACTTTATTAATCATCATATTCATCATCACCCTGTTTTATGCGGCCATCTCAGGACGAATGTTTACACTTATCAACCTCCTGATGATACAGGGGTTCCTGCTTTTCGGCGTAGCATTGATTGAACTCCGCGAAATGAATGTGGTCAACCTGATCGTTATTCTTGTCGAAACCCTTGTTTTTAAAGCCATTTTAGTACCCTATTTTCTTAAAAGGACCATACGGCAGAATAATATCAAACGCGAAGTAGAACCTTACATCTCAGGTTTTAATTCCCTGATCATTGTTTCGGTGCTGATCATACTGAGTTTTATCCTGACCTTCTCGCTTCAGCAGAATTTCCATAAGGTGATCTATTTCACCGTAGCTTTTTCCGCCATACTTACCGGGCTGTTCCTGATGGTCAGCCGGAAAAAGATCATCACACACATCATCGGTTATATCATCCTTGAAAACGGTATTGTGCTTTTGTCCTTTTCTGTAGGAAACGAAATGCCCATGATCGTGAATGCAGGCATCCTGCTTGACATCCTGGTGAGTGTTTTGTTGTTCGGATTTTTCCTGAGCAAGATCAGGTATATCTCCAAAGAATTTGAAATATCATCATTAAGCAAACTGAAAGACTGATGATACTGGTATATTTCATAACAATCATGGTAATTGCGGCATTGCTGATGCTGATAAGGAAAAGGACTTTTCAGTTTGTTGCAATGCCAGCATTTGCAATCATTCAGGTGTTATTCACCTGCGACATTTTTGTCAGGCGCCAGATTTCATTTTCGGATTATTTCAGGGTTGACGCACTGGGCCTGATCTTTCTGACGTTGCTGGCCATCCTGACCGTAACCACCATCATTCAAAGTTTGGTTTATCTGGAAAAACGCAAAGACACACCCGAACACCGTGCGCATTACCTGGCTTCCATGATCATTTTTATCGGCAGCATGACCGGTGTATTCATGTCGGACCACCTGGGTGTATTATGGGTATTTGCCGAAGCTACCACACTGTCTATTGCCTTGCTGATCTACCACGAACGCACCCCGGAAGCCATCGAAGCCACCTGGAAGTACATATTTATTTCTTCTATCGGCTTGTCGTTTTCGTTTATCGGTATTTTACTGCTTGACATCAGTATCAGCGGTTTTCATTCGGCCATGTTCACTTTTTCTGACTTGCAGCATGTGTTTATCAGCATACAGAATAAAATGATGCTGCAGCTGGCCTTTATACTCATCGTCATCGGGTTCAGTGTTAAGATGGGGGTTTTCCCGTTACACACGGTATGCATTGACGCGCATTCGGTTGCTCCAAGCCCTGTCAGCGCCATGGTTTCGACATCCCTTATGAATGTCGGTTTTGTTGCGATATTCCGTTTCTACATCATGTTGTCGCATTCGGCGGTCGCAGCCTGGATGAACCATGTGTTGATGATCATCGGTTTTCTGTCGATATTGTTTGCGGCTATTTATCTGGTGAAAGTAAAAAATTTCAAACGCCTTATCGCCTATTCCAGTATCGAAAACATGGGGTTGGTGGCGTTGGCCATTGCTGCCGGAGGAATTGCATGGTTTGCTGCGGTGTTCCACCTGATATTGCATACATTAGTAAAATCCGGGGTTTTTTATCAGATGGGGCAAATCATCCGGTATTACAAAACCAAACAAGTGTACCTGATCGGCGGTTATTTCCGTGTGAACCCAGTCGGCGGGCTGGTAATGATTTTTGCATTTATTATTTTATCAGGCATCCCGCCATCAGGGATGTTTTTTACTGAATTCATGATATTCTCATCCATGTTTTCCGGCGGATATACCGTGGTGGCAGTGCTGGTGATGCTGCTATTATGTTTCATTATTTATACCCTGGGCAAATATTTTTTCAAAACTTTGTTCAGCAAGTCAGAGCAGGAAAGCGTTACGCCCGGAGAAAAGATCAGTAAGTGGGAAAGTGTTCCTCAGCTGATCATGTTGTTACTAACAATAGGCATCAGCATTTATCCGCCGCCTTTTCTGCTTGAATTAGTACGACAGGCTGTTGAGACACTGCCCAAATAATTATGATTAAAAAATACAGACATAAAAAATGGCTTTTCAGGTAGTTAAAAACAATTCATCCATCCCCCTTCAGCAGATCCCGGTGCTGGAGTACGATGTTTTTTTTCAGGAAGTATTGAACTTACTGAAAAACAAGAACTGCCATTGTGTGAACTATTACGCAGTGCCTGCTGCAGAAGGATTGAGGTTTATCTGCTGCATAGCCGATGACAACGAACATAATATCCATGTCACTTCATTTGTCAGAAACGTGGACGAAGCCATCACCCTGAATTCCCTGACGGTTCATCAAAAAGCGTTGCATATTTATGAGCGCGAGATCCATGAACATTTCGGCGTTGAATTTTTGGGGCATCCCTGGCTCAAGCCTGTCCGTTTTCCGTTTGATAAAAAAGCCGGCGCTCCTGATATTCCGGATTATCCGTTTTACGGGATCAAAAGCCACGAATTACATGAGGTGGGCGTAGGCCCTATCCATGCAGGAATTATTGAACCCGGACATTTTCGGTTTGTCTGTAACGGAGAAAAAGTCCTGCACCTTGAGATTCATCTGGGTTTCCAGCACCGGGGCATGGAACAGCTTATGCTTCAGAATGAAAACCTGCTTCAGCGTACGATACTTGCCGAAAGTATTGCAGGCGATACCGTCGTCGGCCATAACAGCGCTTTTTGCAGCGCCATGGAGGCATTGGGGGGTATTACGGTTTCGCCAAATATCCATATTTCACGCACCATCGCTTCCGAACTGGAGCGCATCGCCATGCATACGGCCGATCTTTCCGCCTTGTGCACCGATGTAGCCTTTCAACTCGGAAGCGCCGTTTTGCAAGGATTGCGGACCATAATAATCAATACCTTCATGATCTGGTGCGGCAACCGGTTTGCCCGAAAGCTGATCCGTTGCGGGTTTGAGCCTTATCCGTTGACCAACGACCTTGTTTCAAAAATAAAACAAAACCTTGACCTGTTCGAAAAACGATATGCCGAAGTGGTGGATAAGACTTTTGATATGCCCAGCGTCCTGGCGCGTTTTGACCGGACCGGCATTGTTACGCACGAGCAAAGCCGGTTGATCGGCACTGTCGGAATGGCTGCGCGCACTACGGGAATTGTCAGAGATATCAGGCAATCACATCCCTACGCGTCTTATGCTGAAATAAAGCATGAGCCTGTAATACTGGAAACCGGCGACGTTAAGGCCAGGGCAAAGCTCAGGGACCTGGAGATCCGGCAGTCTTTAGCGTATATCAGGATTTTGCTCGAAAAATATGATCACTCAGGCATAACAGCATCACCGCAACAGGTAAAACTAAAACCAGACATGTTTGTTATTGCTCTAACCGAAGGCTGGCGCGGAGAAATTTGCCATAGCGCCATTACTTCAAAGGACGGCGCACTGGCGCATTACAAAATCAAAGACCCATCGTTGAACAACTGGATGGCGCTGGCACTGGCAGTGCGTGACAATGATATTTCTGATTTTCCGGTTTGCAACAAGAGTTTTAACCTGTCGTACTGTGGATACGACCTGTAAACGCACGCACCATGATAAGGACCATTAAGATAGTAAAACATCAGGGCAAACAGTTCATTCCGGATTTGCAGAAGGCAAAACTTTCCGAACTGCATACAGGTAAGCCTGTAATTGCAGCGGCATCGTGCAAAACCAGTTGCGATGCCTGCATAAAAATATGTCCAACTGCGGCCATTGCGTTACAGCCCTTGACTATTGACATGGGAAGCTGCGTGTTTTGCAGGGAGTGCACGGCCTGTCCTGAAAACATCATTAGTTTCACCAACGAATACAGGATCGCATCCAATGACCCTGAAATGCTGAAAGTAACATCCGGCACCACATCCATAGATTTTAATCCTGAAATTATCCGCAACGAAATACATAAGATTTTTGGTGGTTCATTAAAACTGAGGCTGGTGTCGGACGGCAGTTGCAACGGCTGTGAACTTGAACTTAACGCGGCGGATAATGTAAACTTCGACATGAGCCGCTACGGAATTGAATTTGTGGCTTCACCGCGCCATACCGATGGCGTTGTGGTGACAGGAGCGCTCGTTGAAAATAGTATTCAGGCACTTGAACTGACCTATGAAGCTATCCCTTCACCGAAAATATTGATCGCAGTCGGCGCCTGTGCGGTCAGCGGAGGCATTTTTAAAGGCAGCAAAGCGCTCAACCGGAGCTTTTTTGCCAAACACCAACCCGATCTTTTCATTCCCGGATGTCCACCTCATCCGCTAAGCATCATTGATGGAATTTTAAAACTTTCGGGCAGGTTATAATAGCTTGCCTGACTTTTCATACTTTTTTAATATTCTTAGAAGCATGCATAAAATTGCTATATACCTATTTATCAATTATTAAGACTTAAAATTGTGATAATATTAGGAAAACCATTTAAAATTTCATATATTTGTTAGTACGATATAAATTAATACCTAAAAACATGAAAAAACTTGTCGCAGAATTTATCGGAACCTTATGGTTGGTTCTTGGCGGATGCGGAAGTGCCGTATTGGCTGCCGCCTATCCGGAACTGGGTATCGGATTTGTCGGTGTGGCCATTGCGTTCGGGCTGACGGTTCTCACCATGGTTTATGCCATCGGCCATATTTCGGGTTGCCACCTTAACCCGGCTGTTTCGATCGGATTATGGATGGCGGGACGTTTCGACAAAAAAGATCTACTTCCATATATTGCAGCTCAGGTTTTGGGTGCTTTTGCCGGGGCAGTCATATTATACTTTATCGCCAGCGGCAAACCTGGATTTGAAATCGGAGGATTTGCCGCTAATGGCTTCGGTGAGCATTCCCCGGGCGGTTACGATACACTTTCGGCCCTGCTTACCGAAATAGCCATGACGTTTATGTTTTTGATCATCATCCTGGGAGCCACACATCCCAAGGCGCCAAAAGGTTTTGCAGGCATTGCTATCGGGTTGGGATTGACCTTGATCCACCTGATCAGCATTCCGGTCACCAACACCTCGGTAAACCCTGCACGCAGTACCAGTCAGGCAATATTCGTTGCCATATTTGACAGTAATTGGGCCCTTGGTCAATTATGGCTGTTCTGGCTTGCTCCTATTGCCGGTGCCATGCTTGCCGGAATTGTTTACAAGATGTTAGCCCCGGAAAAGGAATAACTTATCAGTGTTTAAAGGTTTCGGATAATGGCTCACAATTTATTTTGTGATGGTCATTATTTTTGTGCTAATTTTGTAAAAAATAAATTAGTTGTAACATGAATATTTCCGTACAAAAAATCAAAGAATTATCCGAAAAGTATCAGGATTATACGGCTAAAAACCTGTCATCGCTGATACAAGCCAAATCGCTTAGCGGACAAGAAAAACAGGTGGCCGAAGAACTCAAAAAACAAATGACAGAAGCAGGCTTTGATGAAGTTATTATCGATGGCCTGGGCAATGTGATCGGACGTATCGGAAACGGAAAAAAGATCCTTGCCATTGACGGCCACATCGACACGGTGGATCTTGGCAATATGGCCAACTGGTCGTTCGATCCGTTAAGCGGCCTTATCAAAGACGGCTTTGTGCATGGACGCGGCACGGTTGACCAGAAAGGCGGGCCGGCTGCTTTTGTAACTGCCGGAAGGATTTTAAAAGAACTTGGTTTCGATAACGACGCCACCGTATATTTTGTCGGCAGCGTAATGGAGGAAGATTGTGACGGGCTTTGCTGGAAATACATCATTGAAGAAGACAAGATCGTGCCGCATACCGTGATCAGCACCGAACCTACCAACCTGAAAATATACCGTGGACACCGCGGCCGTATGGAAATTGAAATAACCTTTAAAGGCATCTCATCACACGGCTCTGCACCGGAGCGCGGGAAAAACGCCATATACATGGCATCCAGAGTGTGCCTGGAAATTGAAAAGCTGAACGAAAGGCTGGCCTATGATGAGTTTTTAGGTAAAGGCTCCGTGGCATTATCCGAATTTGTTTCAGGCAGCCCATCGCTCTGTGCTGTTGCTGACTACGCCAAGATTCACCTGGACCGCCGTTTAACATGGGGCGAAACCAAAGAATCCGCCATGAAAGAAATTCAACAAATCATTAAGGATACCGATGCCGTTGCTGAGATACTTTATTACGACGGCAAGGCTTATACAGGTTTGAATTACGGCATGGAAAAATACTACCCGACCTGGAAAATAGAAGAAAGCCACAGCGCCGTCCAGACTGGAATTAACGCTTATCAACAACTTTACGCAAAGCCTGCTGAAATTGATAAATGGACTTTTTCAACCAATGGGGTGACCATTAACGGGATGTATAAAATCCCTGTCATCGGTTTTGGACCGGGCAATGAAGTGCTGGCCCATGCACCAAATGAGAAAGTTGCCGTCAGCGACCTGGTAACTGCTTCTGCCTTTTATGCCGCTTATGCATTATTATTTTAAAATCTTACCACTATGGAAAAAATAAAGGAATTAATCAGCGAAATTAAAAAATACAAATCCTCTTTGTACGGCAAGGATTTTTTGCTCACCTGGGATAAAACTTCGGACGAACTGAAAGTTGTATTGCTGGTTGCTGAAGTGTTAAAAGCCATGCGGGATCAAAATATTTCGCCCCGGGTGTTTGATTCCGGGCTTGCCATCTCAAATTTCCGCGATAACTCAACCCGTACACGGTTTTCTTTTGCTTCAGCATGCAATATGCTCGGCATGGGAGTTCAGGACCTGGACGAAACAAAATCGCAGATTGCACATGGTGAAACGGTAAGAGAAACGGCAAATATGATCTCGTTCTTGTCAGACGTTATCGGCATTCGCGACGATATGTTTCTTGGAAAAGGACATACCTATATGCTCGAAGTTGCAGCAGCCCTTGACGACGGTTTTAAAAATAAAGTACTGCCCTGCCGCCCTGCCATCGTGAACCTGCAATGCGATATTGATCACCCCACACAATCCATGGCAGACCTGCTGCATCTGAAAAAATATTTCGGTTCCCTCGAAAACCTTAAAGGAAAAAAAATTGCCATGACATGGGCTTATTCTCCAAGTTACGGCAAGCCGTTGTCTGTTCCTCAAGGCATCATCGGGCTGATGACCCGGATGGGAATGCATGTGGAACTGGCGCATCCCGAAGGGTACGACCTTATTCCCGAAGTAATGGACATTGCCTTTAAAAATGCACTCGAAAGCGGCGGCAGTTTTAAGGTGGTCAAAAATATGAATACTGCTTTTAAAAATGCCGACATTGTGTACCCCAAAAGCTGGGCACCTTATTCCGTCATGGAAAAACGCACCAAACTTTTGCTGAATGGCGATTCGGAAGGATTAAAAACACTGGAAAAACAATGCCTAGCCAACAACGCAAAACACAAAGACTGGGAATGCAATAAAGACAACATGAAACTCACAAAAGACGGAAAAGCGCTGTATATGCATTGCCTTCCTGCCGACATTTCGGGAGTTTCCTGTGCCGAGGGCGAAGTCGAAAAAAGTGTTTTTGAAAAATATCGCATCCAGACATACATTGAAGCAGGATTTAAACCTTACATCATATCTTCCATGATACTGACCAGCCTATTTAAGAATATTCCTAAAACATTGGAAAGTATTGTAGATAAAGGCATTGCAAGAAGGATGTGACAAAATTTCTAAAATTAACTATTTTTCACCCAATTTTTTTGTTCTTACTTCGTATTGATACATGTTGAAATTTTGTTTAAATATTAATTTCAACCTTATGAAAAAAAAATGCTAACAATTTCTATTCAGATAATATTTAATAATATCTTTGTTTCAGTGTATTATCAATATTTCACCTAATATCAAAAATTATCAATTAAAATTAAACCTATGAAAAAATTATTTTTACTTTTTGCGTTTCAACTACTTTGCATGTATGGCTTTTCGCAAGCTGTTGTTCATTGTAATGAAGGATTTTCAAGCACACCTCCTACCGGATGGACCATTGATGCGAATGCCTCCAACTGGAGTTCTTCAAGTTCGGTAAATGCGGCAGGGACAGCACCTGAAGCCCATTTTTACTATAACCCTTCATTCACCGGTACTTCCCGGCTTATTTCTCCCTATTATGATCTGACAGGCGTGACACATCTGATGTTAACATTCAAGCACGCGTTAAGCCATTATTCGGGAGCTTATACTATTGGCGTAGCTACACGTTCAGGGACAGGAACATGGAACACCGTATGGAGCATGGTTAACCCCACATCAAGTTTTAATGGAGCCAATGTAGGTATTGACATTACAAACGGCGATCTTGGCAATTCTCAGTTCCAGTTTTGTTTCTTTTTTACCGGATATTCTTATAATCTTAATGATTGGTGGATTGACGATGCCATTTTATATGAACCATGCGCCGTCGATGCAAAAATGTTAAGTAACAATGTTGCCATTTATATTCCTACAGGAAATACAAATATTGTCGGAACTGTTAAAAATTTCGGTTATACCCCTATCACCGGCATGACCGTAAACTATAAGATCGGAAGTGCCGGAAGTCCGCAATCAACAGTACTTACCGGACTAAACATAGCTGCCGGAGCTAATTACAATTTCTCCTGTACACTGCCCTGGGCCGCCACTCCGGGAAATTATGATGTTATTACCTGGATCTCCGACGTCAATACAGCCGGGATTGATTGTAACCAGGACAACGACACCGTGCACAAATCAATCGGGGTAGCTACTCAGACCACCACCCGCAAACCTGTTTACGAAGAATTCACCAGCTCTACCTGTAGTCCTTGTGCCAGTTTTAACTCAAGTACTTTTACTCCTTTTATCACCGCACACGGATCAGAGTTTTCCCTTATAAAATACCAGATGAACTGGCCCGGTGATGGCGATCCTTATTACACAGCAGAAGGAGGTGTACGCAGAGGTTATTATGGTGTTAGTGGAGTTCCGGACCTTTATGTTGATGGAAGGGCATCTGGCATGTCATCAACCACGATGTTAAGTGAATTAAATACGGATAAAGCCAAAGCCACGTTCTTTGTAATTAGCGGGCTTAACCCTGTTGTTGCAGGAAATTCAGTTTCTGTTCCACTCACCATTACGCCTTATGTTACCGGCACATTTAAATTGCATGTGGTAGTTGTTGAAAAGACAACAACCGGCAATGTTGGTACCAATGGAGAAACTTCATGGAAAAATGTCATGATGGATATGCTCACAACCGGAGCCGGCGAATCTATTAATTTTACTGCCGGTACCGACTATACGCATACCTATACTGCAGACATGAGCGCCACTAATGTGGAAGAAATGTCTGACCTGCACGTAGTGGTCATGGTTCAGGAATATGCTTCAAAAGAGATTTATCAGTCTGCCGAAAGCGATATTGCCGCCGGAATTGATGAAGCTTTCGGGAACAATGTTTCGGTATATCCCAACCCTGCTACAGATATTATTACCATTACAAATGCAGCAAATTCAAACATTGCACTTTATGATATTTATGGCGCACTTGTTTTGAATGTCAGCAACATTGATAATAATTATCAGCTCAATGTTTCCGGGCTATCTACCGGAACTTATATATTGAAAATAATTGATGGAGAAAATGTAACCAGCAAAAAAATAACTGTTATTAAATAATTTTTATTTTCTTACTATTTACAAAAACCTGTTGTGAAATACAACAGGTTTTTGTATACCAATATTTAATGAATTTCAAAATTAATCAACCAAATTAAATTCTATGAAAAAAACAAGTTTACTTTTTGTAATGCTGATGGTGGTTTTCATGAGCGTAAAAGCACAATTCAGTGAAAATTTCAACAGTGTTGCCGTAGGCTCAATGCCTGCAGGCTGGACTGTTTTCAACGTTGATGCATTAACCCCAAATAGCGCTGTGAACTGGGTTACCAATGCCTGGGTTTGCAATACATATGGAAATATTTCATCTTCAGCAGCCTGGTCAACCTCTTGGTATACACCTGCTGGCACATCAAACGACTGGATGTTTACACCGGCTATTGTTGTCCCTTCAGCTGCCACACCCGTTTTGAAATATACTGTTCTGGCACAGGATCCCGACTACGCTGATGGTTATGAACTCAGGATTATGACTACAGCTCCAACCTCAGGTAATATTACGACATCAACAGTACTTTTGACCGCTACTGCTGCTGAAACAACACCGACCACAAAAATTATTGACCTGACAGCTTATGCCGGGCAGACTGTATATATCGGGTGGCGCAACAATTCCACCGATATGTTTATGCTTGGCGTGGATGATGTTGAAGTAAAATCACTGCCAAATGACGATGCAGCTATCGTTTCCATCAATACACCTACTGTTGCAGCGGCTGGGAATATTAATATTACTGGCACCGTCCGGAATGAAGGTTACAATAACCTCACATCATTTGATGTCACTTATAAAATTGATGGAGGTGCAGCTTCAGCAACATATCCTGTATCAGGTCAAAACCTTGCTTCTTTTGCCTCCTATAATTTTACGCACAATTTGGCAGCTAACCTAACTGCTGGTGATCATACCATTGAAGTTACTATTTCAAATGTCAACGGAACCACAGATCCCAACCTGGCTAATAATGTGTTGTCAAAAAATATCGGCATAGCTACACAAACTACCACACGCAGGCCTGCTTTTGAAGAATTTACCAGTTCAACCTGTTCTCCATGCGCATCATTTAACTCAAGTACTTTTTCTCCTTTCATTACATCCTATGGAACCCAGTTTTCATATGTTAAGTACCAGATGAACTGGCCATCCCCGGGCGACCCTTATTACACAGCCGAAGGTGGTGTACGAAGAGACTATTATGATGTATCCGCTGTTCCTGACCTCTATGTTGATGGCAGGGTTTCAGGAATGACATCCACAACCATGCTGAGCGAAATGAATGCAGATATCGCTAAAGCAACGTTCTTCGTTATTAATCCGCTCAGCCCTTCATATATCGGAAATACCGTTACCGTACCTGTTTCGATCACTCCTTATGTTTCAGGGTCCTTCAAATTACATGCGATCGTTATCGAAAAAACAACAACAGGTAACGTTGGCAGCAACGGTGAAACATCATGGAAACATGTTATGATGAAGATGCTCACAGGTGGCGACGGACTGACGGTCAATTTCACTTCAGGAACTGATTATACCAACACCTTCACACAGGATATGAGCACCACAAACGTTGAAGAAATGTCCGACCTGATGGTAGTAGTGCTGATTCAGGAAGAAAGTTCCAAAGAAATCTTCCAGGCTGCAGAAGGTGATGTTATCTTCGCCAGCATTGACGAAAACTTTGGAGAAAACATTTCGGTATACCCAAATCCCGCTAATGAAAATATCACCATCACCAATGCTTTGAATTCAAACATCATGCTTTATGATCTTTTTGGCAAACTGGTTATGAGTGACAATAATATTGATAATAATTACCAACTGAATATATCTGCGTTGAGTAAAGGCACCTATATCATGAAAATTATCAACGGCGATAACGTCAGCACCAGAAAAATAACTGTTTTAAAATAATTCAGGTTTGTTATCTGAAAAAAAGAGCCTCATTGTGTTTTTACAACGAGGCTTTTTTTTAGGAACTTGAATCAAAAAATCATAATGCATTATTATAATTAAGTTCATTTACTATTTAATAAATTAAAAAACCTATGAAAAAAAGTCTTTTACTGTTTGCCTTTCAGGCATTGTGTATTTATGCTTTTGCACAAAATACCATTTATATTAACGAGGGATTCAGTACGGTACCACCTACCGGCTGGACTATAGATGCCCAATCTTCAAACTGGAGTGCTGTGGCTACGACAAATGCAGGTGGCACGTCACCTGAAGCTGAATTTTACTATGATCCGACATTTAATTCTACAAGCAGGCTCATTTCTCCTGTTGTTAATACAACCGGCGTAACACATCTAATGTTAGGTTTTAACCATGCACTTTCACATTACAGTGGTAACTATACCATTGGTGTAGCTACCCGCTCGAATGCCGGCACATGGCACACGGTATGGAGCATAGTTAATCCAACAACCGATATTACAGCAACTGCAGTGGGCGTTGATATTACAAATGCTGACCTTGGAAGCTCAACTTTTCAGTTTTGTTTCTTTTTCACAGGTAATTCTTATAATTTAAATTCTTGGTGGATCGATAATGCAATGCTTTATGAACCCTGCTCCATAGATGCCAAGATGGCTGTTAACAGTGTTCCACTATACATAACTTCAGGCAACAATAGTGTCACGGGTACTGTGAAGAATTTCGGTTATACCGCCATTACCGGAATGACCATTAACTATAAGACAGGGGCATCAGGAAGCACTCAATCAACAGTATTAACAGGGCTGAATATTGCACCTGGGGCCAATTATGATTTCACATGCACACAACCATGGGCTGCAACCTCGGGTACTTTTATTGTAAAAACATGGATTTCTGATGTCAACTCAGCGGGAGCTGATTGCAATCAGACGAATGATAGCATCACAAAAACAATAGGTGTTGCCACACAAACCACCACACGCAGGCCTGTTTATGAAGAATTCACCAGTTCAACATGCAGCCCTTGCGCATCTTTTAATACAAGCACTTTTACTCCCTTCATTACTTCCTATGGAACCCAGTTTTCCTACATCAAATACCAGATGAACTGGCCGGCAGCAACAGGATTCGCAAACGGCGATCCGTATTATACAGCCGAAGGCGGAACACGCAGGGCTTTTTATGGAGTTTCCGGCGTTCCTGACCTTTATGTTGATGGAAGGGCGTCTGGCATGTCATCAACCACGATGTTAAGTGAATTAAATACTGATAAAGCCAAAGCAACGTTTTTTGTTATCCAGGGACTTAACCCGGGCCGCTCAGGAAACATTGTAACTATACCGCTTACAATTACACCTTATGTTTCAGGATCCTTTAAAGTACATGTAGTCGTTGTGGAAAAAACTACCACCGGAAATGTTGCATCCAATGGAGAAACATCCTTCAAACATGTAATGATGGATATGCTCACCGGAGGGTCTGGACTTACGGTCAACCTTACTGCCGGAACCGATTATACCAATACTTTTACACAAGACCTTACCAGCACCTTTGTGGAAGAAATGACAGACCTCCAGGTTGTGGTGATGATTCAGGAAACTACTACAAAAGAGATTTACCAATCAGCCGAAAGTGATATATCATTTATTACAAATATTGATGCAAATACGAATGATAATATCTCCGTATTCCCTAATCCTGCAAATGATTATATTACCATCACCAATGCCCTGAATTCAGACATCATGGTTTATGATATTTTCGGCAAACTGGTTATGAGTGAACACAACAATGATAACAATTTCCAGTTGAATGTATCTGAATTAGCCAAGGGTAATTATATCATGAAAATTATCAACGGCAGTAACATCAGCACCCGGAAGATCACCGTCTTAAAATAATTCGGTTTTTTTATCCATATTACAAAACCTCGTAGTAACTTTACTGCGAGGTTTTATTTTTGTGTTATGAAAAAATTTACAGCCATATTTTTCTTCCTGATTTTCGTCCACACAGCATCATTTTCTCAAAAAAATGATACGGTTGTTTTGCGTAATATTTTTACAGAAGCCCTCACCAATTACACGGCATACGACAACCTCAGGTATTTGTGCAAAAATATTGGCGGAAGGATCGGCGGTTCGCCTCAGTCCCTGCAAGCCGCCGACTGGGCCAAAAAAGTACTGGCCGAAAACGGTGCGGATACAGTTTACCTTCTCAACCATACGGTTAGAAACTGGAAAAGGGGCGGAAAAGAAACAGGAAAAGTTACTAAATCTGTTTCCGGAAAATACAACCTGGCTGTTTGTGCGCTGGGCGGCGCCATCGGAACCGGGCCAAAAGGCGTTAAATCGCAGGTCGTCGAAGTTAAAAACTTTGATGAACTCAAGAAACTGGGCAAGGAAAAGATCACAGGGAAAATAGTTTTTTTCAACCGTGCAGCGGATCCGTCAACTTATTCGACCTTCCCGGCGTACGGAGGTGCTGCAAATCAAAGATTTATCGGCGCTTCCATGGCTGCCAGTTATGGCGCCATCGCTTCCGTCAGCAGGTCGCTCACCCTGGCTGATCATGATTTTCCGCATACAGGCATCATGCATTACATCGACAGCATCAATAAAATCCCTGCATTTGCTATTAGCACCAAAAGCGCTGACAAGCTGAGCAAGCTATTAAAAGAAGACCCTTCGCTGGAAGTCTACCTTCAGTCAGGTTGTACCGAAAAGGAAGACACAGCCTCTTATAGTGTTATCGGGGAAATAAAGGGGACGGAATTTCCTGAACAGATTATCGTGGTAGGCGCGCATATTGATGCCTGGGATAACGGCGAAGGCGCCCATGATGACGGCGCCGGAATGGTACAGGCCATGGAAGTGATGCGGATTTTTAAAACGTTGAACATAAAACTCAGGCACACCTTGCGCATCGTAGAATTTATGGATGAAGAAATGGCGCAACGGGGAGCAGAAAAATACGCCGAAACCGTTAAAGATAAAGGCGAAAAGCACATCGCTGCCATCGAAAGCGACTGCGGCGGATTTACACCGCAGGGATTTAGTTATGATGCTGGGCCTGGTGTTACCGAAAAACTGGAACAGTGGAAACCCTTGTTGCTGGATTATGGATTGTGGCTTTACCTGAAAGGCCACTCCGCCGTTGATATCAGCTTCCTCGAAGGGCAGAACATCCCGTTATTCGGCCTGATGACCGATTCGCAGCGGTATTTTGATTATCAGCATGCCGCTACGGATGTTTTTGAAGCGGTAAATAAAAGGGAACTGCAGCTTGGCGCGGCTTCTATGGCTGCACTGGTTTATTTAATTGACAAATACGGTTTATAATAAAGCTATGATTAAAAAAATATTACTGATTACTTTAAGCGTACTCCTTGGACTGGTCTTTATTTTCTCAGGACTTACCAAACTTTATCCCATTGAGTTATTTGAGCTAACCTTTATTGATCTGGGGGTGGCGAACTGGCAGACAGCTCCTTTTATTTCGCGCCTGTTCATCGGAATGGAGTTTTTCCTGGGGATCATGCTCATATTTAATATTAAGCTCAGAAAATTTACGCTGAAAGCTACCATTGCCTTATTGGTGGCCTTTACCATATACCTTTTTATCCAGATGTTTGTTGAAGGGAACAAGGGAAATTGCAAGTGTTTCGGCAATTATCTGGTGATGACGCCCCTCGAATCTATTATTAAAAACCTGGTTATGATTGGTGTTGCAGCTTTTCTATATTTTATGCGCCATGATATAACCTATCGTTTCCAAAAATTGCTGATCATCCTGGGGATCATAGCATCACTCAGCCTGCCTTTTATTTTAAATCCTCCCGATTTTATTGCCTCATACCGGTTTCAGAAAGAAACCACCGGCTATAAACTGGATATGGATACGCTTTATACCAGCACTGATATTGTACCGCCAAAAGTTGACCTGCGAAAAGGAAAGCATATCATAGCTTTTATGAGCCTCACCTGCAAACATTGCCGGGTAGCCGCTTATAAAATGCATATCATGAACAAGGAAAACCCTGATATACCTTTTTATTTTATTTTAAATGGAAAAGAGGAAAACCTGAAACCATTTTTTGACGATACCAAAACGAGTAATATTCCGTATATGATGTTACCCAAAGAACGTTTCCTTGAACTCGCCGGGCCCAGCTGGCCAGCTATTATGTTTGTAAATAACTCTGTAGTTGAAGAAAAACCAAATTTTATCACGCTGAACTACGATATGGCCATGAAATGGCTGAAAAAATAATTCCGGATAGTATAGGTTTAATATTTAATTGGAGTTGTTGAAAAATTATTTGAGGCAGCAATTTGTACTTTAAAAAATTGTTTATTTTTGGATATCTAATCTCTTTTTTGTTTAATTAAAATCAACCTCTATGAAAAAAACTGCTATTATTATTATCGGATTATTCACGATTGCTCTTGCATTCTCATCATGTAAAAAAGACTGGACCTGTAAATGTGGCAGCGTTAATTATACCATTGAAAATGCAACTAAAGCAGATGCCAAAGCTGCCTGCGATGTTTATATTCAAGGATCCACCGTTTGTGAATTAATTTAAGAAACAAGCTAAATAAGAAAAAGCATTCATTTTTTGAGTGCTTTTTTTAATTGTCAAATTCACTTAATCCAATAATGCCGGATAATTCAAAGGATTATTTAATTTTTTGAAATGGGATTTAAAAAAAATGTATTTTTGTAAAAAATTAAAAATCAAATTATGAAAAGAGTTGTATTATTATTAGTTGCTGTTTCAGCTATAGCTTTCTTATCAACATCATGTGTTAAAACATGGATTTGCCAGTGTACCTCCGTTACCAACCCTACTGCAAATTACAATTATACCTATGAAATGACAAGTAAAACTACAGCTAAGGCTGATTGTGAAAATCAACAATTTACCGGAAGGACACAATATTCTCCCGATTATACCTGCGAGTTACAGTAAGCCTGGGGTAATACTTTATTTGTATAGGCAACGGTAGGCAGTATCGTTGCCTGTTTTCATTTTGAACTTTGTATCTTTCGGAACGATAAAAGTTTCAAATTCATTATATGTTTTCCATTGAGTTTCACCCGGTAAAAGAACATCCATTTTACCGGAAACTACTGTCATATATTCCACCGTTGAAGTTCCGAATTCGTACTCCCCTGCGGCTAACACACCAATAGTTGCCCTGCCTTCAGGAGTGTCAAAACCTAAAGAGGTTACTTTACCATCAAAATATTGATTTACTTTAAACATAGTTTACAATTTTGCTGTAAAAATAACAAAAATTTTCACGACCCGCTTTTCAAGGTAAATAAAAGATGATCGAGCATGAGCTGTATTTCTTCGGATTGTATGCCATGATTCAGGAGGTACACTTCGTCATCCCTGAATCCTTTATAAAAGCTGTCGAAATCGTTATCAGGCTGTGTAATGCTTTTGTAATATAAATCCGCGGCAGCCATGCGGTTACCGGCTACCCATTTCACATGGCCGTAATTCATATAATCGTATTTGTTTGCCAGGTTATTCTCGATGAGCTTCACAAAATACTCTTCGGCTTTTTTAAATTCACCCGAGACAAAAAGACACCACGCAATAGGCCGGTAAATACCCGTATTTTCATGGAAACTGAATTCAATTTTATAATAATAATGCAACGCTTTGCTGTATTCTTTTAAATTCAGATAGCAATTGGCAATATTAAACACGGTATTCATGTTTTCCGGTTCCTGCCGCTCAATGTCCAGGTAATACTCCAGGGATTTTTTAAAATCACTCGTACGGCTGTAACACAAGGCGATCTTTTTTAACAGCCAGGTGTTGGATGAATCAAAAAGTTCTGCTTTCAGATAAAACTGCAGTGCATTGGTATAATCTCCCAGGCGTTGGTAGCAATAACCTGCCTTCTGTAAAATATCCATGCCGGGCTTTTCCTGTTTCAATATGTTCAAAAAAACATCCAGTGCCTCAGCATAATGATCCGTGGTGAAATAGTAATCTGCGATCTTCAATTTGAACTTGCTGTCGCGGAATATGGAATTGATAAAACTTTTATTATGAAAATCCAGTTTCAGTTCAAAAAAATCATCAAAATCATTTTTGGTGGGATGCAGTTTGAAAAAGCGGTACAGATCCTGAATATACTGGGTATACACCGTATTATTCTTGATCGCGGTATTTAAAATTTCATCTTCATTAGCAAGCTCATTCATGCTTTCCAGTTCAGAATTAAAAAGCGTCATCAACATTGATTTTTGCTGTTGTGGCATCATTTTAAGGTTCATCACGAAAGAATATTTGTCGGAGTTGCACATATAGGCTGAACTCTCAAGCAAGCTGACAAACCCTTTCGAGGTTTCCGGATCTTCCTCTTTCATAATTTTTTGCACTTCGGAATTATCTTTATAAAAAGGAACAAACCAGTTCGAAAGGCTATGGAAAAAATCAAAATGTTTTAGCATCGAAAACGTGCTCATGAACACGTCGTTGCCTTCGAGCTGCATTTTTGAGAGTTCTTCAATTTTGTCGAAAAGCTCCGGCGAATCTTCGAGTATCGATTGCCAGTCGGGGTTTTTGTCGGCAGAAGGATCATCCGATAAAATGTTCTTCAGATCAAGCTTATCCTCAAGCCGGGGAGTCAACTTCTGAATACCTGGAATGATCTCGTTTTTCATCTTCTGGGTAATTCGTTCCGTATCCTTAGCTTTGATAAGCTGTTTTATGACAAACAACACATCAGCTTCAGAAATCTCGTTGTCGGCGTAGATCTTGTTAATTCGGTTGTTCAGCGCTTTGTAAAATAAAATACGGTCGTCATAAATGTAAAAACACAAAAGGATGCCCACCAGCGCCCGTTGTTTGATCTCATGCTGGCCGCTGTAATATAACTCGAATAAAAGCTCCATTTTTGAAGTATCAAAAAAACGTATCATGCTTAATGTAACTGAAGTTACAACAAGACAGATGTCAGGCATTTGAAGTATTCGGAACCAAAAATGTTTCTGATAAAAAGTATGTCAGAATCGCTGAGTTTATCGGAGTATAAAATATAATCGAACAGATCGTTTCGAAATGTCTGATGTTTTGTTTCCAACTCTTCGTTGTCGAACGTAATATTACTCTCACCCAGCAGATCCGAAATTTTTGTACTATACTGCTGGCTGTCGATGGTTTCATTCAGCTTCGCCTGGATCCGGCTTAATTTGTTATACGAGTTCCGCTTATTCTGCAATAAGGTCAGGTTGTTTTGCTCCAGATAATGCTCTTTGATTTTATCTGTCAGTTCAATTACGGCGATTATTAACGAGTTCAATACCTGTGAACGTTGCGGGTCGTTTACCCCTTTCACGGTATATGACAATAAGTTCTGGTAATTGCCGGTGATGTTTTCGTATTCTGCCTGAAATTCATCAATTTTCAGATTCTTCAATATCGTCCCAATCCCGTCCAGTGCATCAAAAAGCCTTGAAGCCGTTGCATTATCACAAATTTTTTTGTGTGTTTTTATTATTTCCCTGGTTGTCATAAATAGTTTTATATAGCCCGTATTACAAAAAGTATGCATCAGCCCTTTTGCTGCTATATTGTCAGTATAAGGCATACTAAAGTTAATCATATTATTTCCCGGAACAAAATATTGTTGAAAACTTCAATGCATTATGTCGTTTTATTGACTTTTTATGCGATATTTGTAAATAGAATATGTTTAACTAAAAATATAAAAATGAAAAAAATCAACTTTATACTAATTTTAGTTATCATCATAAGCCTCTCATCAGTTTCCTGCGAAAAGATGGTTTCCGAGCCCAATATGCCTTCATCATACGACGGCAGGACGGTTGATGACCAGGGCACCCTTTATGTTTCTGACCGGAATATTATCCTGAGAGCCTGGGACAACGGTAATATTGACGGGGATGTTATCACCCTTGTAGTAAATGATCATGTCATCCTTTCAAACTATACGCTGGACGGTATTTCCAACAAAAAGGAACTTGATGTAAAACTGGATAATAATGGGTACAATTACATTTTACTATTTGTGAATAATGAAGGATCTGAATTATCCTGCACCGCAGCGCTCACTATTGATGATGGTACCGGGGAACAGGACCTGGTGCTGTCTTCGGACCTCACCTATTGCGGAGCCATGAGTATTTATGTACAATAAGATCACAAAAAAAAACAGAGATATGATCCCTGTTTTTTTAAGCTTTCTGTCTAAAAATTTTAGAATTCAATGATTAATCCAAGTGTCGGCAATATAGAACCGCTTGGGTTATCAAGGTATTTAGCCTGATATTTCGAAGGGTCGAGCGGATCCACAAGCGGATTGCCGTTTTCGTCTCTGATAACGTCAATGATAGGCGCCTGGTCGCTTTTGAAATTATAGATATTCTGAATGTCGACATAAAGATTCAGCGTCAGGAATTTCCAGAAGAACTTTTTATCCACCCTGATATCAAGGCTGTGAAATGGCTTTGCCCTTAGGGTATTCAGCAGGTTATAATCGGGTATTCCCCTGTAACTGACATTCCAGTTTGCAATAGTACGTGTAGCCTCAAAATCAAAGGGCGTATAGGGCGAACCATTGGAATACCTCCATTTGATCCCAACATCCCAATAATGTTTAAAACTTTTCCCCAAAGTGATGTTAAAAATATGCTCATTATCCCAGGAAGACGACACATACTTATTGTTTTTATCCTTGAATTCACTCCTTACATAAGTATAGGTAACAATTCCATAAAAGCCCTTATACAGCTTCTGCTGTGCCAATACTTCTATGCCCATGCTCCGGCCTTTTGACGTCGAAACGACCTCATCATTACCGATAATTCCAAAGTCTCCGCCCAGGTTTGCCAATGAAATGGAGTCACGCACCAGGAAAGGATATTTACTGTAAACTTTATAAAAACCTTCAACATTCAGTTTCAAATTGAATTTTGTAATGTACTCCAACCCGGCCACCAGATGATAAACATTGGAATAGGAAATATTGTTCTGTTTATTTACCGGCTCATTATTATTGTTGCGGTAACCTAAAACGGTGTATGGTGGCAACTGGTAATACCAACCGGCATTGGTAACCAGAGTTAATTCATCTGTTAGGTGCACCGCGAATGAAACCCTGGGCGAAAACTGACGAAGGGGATTTTTCATCGATTCATCGTAATTATTTCCGTCAATCCTCAGGCCTAAAGACAATCCGAACCTGTCTCTGAAAAGCAAGAAGCTGGCCTGTCCGAAAAGGCCGTAACGCCACATATCAAATTCTGACTGGAAATCAAGAGTGTCCACACCAAAAGGTGTCGCGATCTTGTTAAATGTCGAGTTGTTGTATTTATCATATTCCACATTCAATCCATAGTTGAGCTTGATGGCTTTGGTAAGCCTGGCTGTGTGTTCTACCCTGAACTTATTCTCTATTTCCTGCGACTGGTAATCCTGTATCAGGTTTTCAGGAGCTTCCACATTATTTTGATATTTATTGGAACGGTTGTTCAGGAAATTCCGGCTTAAAACCGTTGTGAGGTAACTTTCTTTAAAATAATGAACGTATTTGGCCCCGATCATATAATTCCATTGATTGCTTACCGGCAGGTACCTCAGCAGGTATTTCTGCTGGTCAGTACCTGTTTCCTGAAGTTTGGTATTCAGCTTAAACCTGTCTATAGCTCCTAATCCCAGAACCGTTAATTCATTTTTATTATCGGGCTTCCATTTATACTTGAGTTGGAAATCATTATAGGTTGGCAGAAATGGCAGTTTAAGCAGGCCGAAAAGCAGCTTAAGGTACGACTGCCTGGCCGATACTATGAAGGTGGCATTTTTATGTAAAGGGCCCTCGAGGAATAATCCCACATCACTGGCGCCAATGGTAAACTTGCCGCCAATCTTATCCTTGTTGCCGTCTTTCAGGCTGAATTCCATGATGGAACTCATAACATTGCCCCTGTTTGCAGGGAAAGCGCTCGAATAAAATTCCACCTCCCTGATAAAATCCGTGTTGATCATACCTGCCGGCCCGCCCGAAGATCCCTGGGTGGCGAAATGATTGATATTGGGAACTTCAATACCATCAATATAAAACCTGTTTTCATTGGGTGCACCGCCACGGATGATAATATCATTACGGTAGGCCACTGTGGCTGCTACGCCCGGGAATGACTGTATCACTTTTGAAATATCACGGTTACCACCCGGATAACGTGACAGTTCATTGGCGCTGATGGTTCGCATAGATATCGGGCTCTCTTCCTTCTTTACAAAAGGTGATGCCTTCACCTCAACGGCCGAAAGATTTTCAACGGTCTGTTCCATTATAATATCAACAATGGTAGGCTTCAATGAATTTACCTCAATTTCATAAACGGTTTTAATTTTATAGCCAACAAATGTGGCCACCAATGTGTATGTTCCGGGCTGTAATTTATTGATTTCATAATTTCCCTCTATATCAGATGATGTACCAGTGGTTGTACCCTGAATTATCAGATTGACAAAAGGGAGCGGCTGATTATTCACCGCATCAAAAACCCGGCCCTTGATGCCGCCCTTCTGAGCGTATAAAACCCCGGTAACCAATAATAAAAAAATAAGTAGCGTTATTTTTGTTTTCATGATTTTTATTTTTAATATTTCGGTACAAAGATACTACTTTTTAATTGTTATTTATAATAATTCTAAATAAATTTTCAACTTGTTATAAACATTTTGTCGGATCGCTGAAAATTTTGTAAGTTTGTATAATCAATCATAAACAACATGACAACACTTTCAGTATTATTGGGGATCATCGGCGGACAGGAAATAATCATCATAGCGATCATTATTTTATTGCTGTTCGGTGGTAAAAAGATACCGGAACTTATGCGTGGCTTAGGCAAAGGTGTTGGAGAGTTTAAAAAAGGTAAAAGTGAGATCCTGGATGATCTTGACGAAGTCAGAGGAAAATCAGACACATCAAAACCTGATAATTTTTCAGAACCTAAATAAAACCTGAATTGATGTTTAAGTTCCTTCTGGGCAAGCTTGCCGAAAAAAAGGAAGATGCCTCTTTCTGGGAACATGCAGAAGTCCTTCGTAAATTCTTAATCAAATCCATCATAGCTGTTGTGGTTTTATCCATAGCAGCTTTCTTTTTTAAAGATTTTATTTTTAATACGATCATTCTCAGCCCGAAAACCCAGGATTTTGTCACCTACAGGCTCTTGTGCAAACTAGGCACCTTGGTAAAATTAGATTCTTTATGCATTGATGGTTTTGATTTCAAGCTGATCAACATTACGCTGGCCGGGCAATTACGCTGGCACATCGTGATTTCCTTAATCGCAGGGTTTATTTTGGCATTTCCTTATATACTCTGGTGTTTGTGGAGGTTCATCCGCCCTGCCCTCTCGGCTACAGAAATAAAAAGCGCCAGAATAACAGCTTTGTATATTTTTTTACTATTTATTATAGGATTGCTTTTCGGGTATTTTATCATTCTACCCTTAAGTGTTTATTTCCTCGCAAACTATGAACTAAGTCCGTTGATCACCAATCAAATCACCATCAGTTCTTACATTTCAACTGTGAATGTGATCCCCTTGTCAACAGCCATTATTTTTGAACTGCCTGCCATGGTTTATTTTCTTGCAAAAACCGGCCTTATCACGGCAACTTTTCTGAAGCGATACCGGAAGCATTCCTTTGTGGTCATATTGATCATTGCTGCCATCATCACACCGACAACAGATGCTTTTACCCTGGCGTTGGTCGCATTGCCGCTTTACCTGCTTTATGAAATCAGCATTTTAATTGCAGCAAGGGTGGAAAAGAAAAATCCTGATTAAGGTTTTTTATTTGCAGCTTTAGTTTTAGGAATTATATAGTCGCTCGCTTTTATTCCGGGCGCCTTGTATTTCCGCCAGTAGCGGGTCAAAGAAGTGTATTCAAACAGCAGGCTAAACACCCTGAATTTCAGAAGGAAAAACACCACCGCATAAAGCGCGATGATGATCAGCATTCTGACGCCCCATTTCAGCACCCATTCGGTAATATCAAATAACACATCCGGCAAACCGCCAAACAAGCTGAATATCCAGGCATATAAGGGCAACGCCATCACCGTGATCAGTGCCATCACCAGCATCAGGTGTGACACCTGTATGGCTTTTTCGGGGCAAAGGTTGATACACCGCATGCAACTTTCGCAATGCAAGGTCCAGTAAGGTTTTTTACCATACATACGGATGGCTTTTGCCGGGCATTTTTCATAACAGATACCGCAGGCATTACATTTATCGGTGGCAATAAACATTTTTGCCAGGAAAAACCTGCCGAAAATCTGGTAGACAAAGGTGATCGGGATCAAAGCGAGGTCGATCGGCAGGGTAACAAACACCTGATAATGAAAAAATCTTTCGCCGTTTGTCACGCGTCCGGCAAATCGTTTTACAATGCCCTCGCAATGTTTGAACATGGAGTCGATGACTTTTTTTCGGTATCCCGGATGCAGGGAAATCCAGTTCGAAGGCAGGTCGATGGGCAGCATTCCTTTTATTCTGTATCCTTTCAGCAATAACATTAAAAAAGGCACCCACATGGCCACACCGCTAAGGCCGGGCAAAAACAGCTTACTCATCTTTGATCCGGCACGGGTGCTGCTCAGAAAGGCATGGGCATTTTTTACGCGGGGAAACCTCCAGAAAAATTTCAACATCATCCAGGGCGCCCCAAAACCGTGTGTCGGAAAACAAAAACCTATTAATGTCTTTGGTTTTATTTCAGTTTTATCAATGGTTTTTTGCCTGTCAGCCGGAATCAGCTGAACACTGATATTTTTTTTACCGGCTTCTTCGGCCATCCACCGGCAAGCAGTCAACGCATTACCGGTACCGCTCAGGTAATAAATATTCAGGTTGGTATAAGGCGTATCCATCAAAAGCTGGAAATCATTTTGGCAGGCGGCCAAAAAATTTCATGATGGAACGGTGAAATTTATGAACACTTGCTACAGGCTCAGAAAACATCATGATGCATTTGCCGTGGATCATGTTTACATTATTATCCCTGGCAAAATCCAGTACTTCATCCGTATGGGAACCCTGCTGCACCCAAACATTTTTAATTCCTTTTTCCGTGCATTGTTTAACGGCATCCAGCGTTTTCGTTTTTTGTGTCAGCAGCACGGCCGCTTTTACATCCTGTGGCAGGGAAGCAATATCCCTGTAACATTTCGCTCCGTCAAGATCGTCGATATGATCATTTACCGGCAAAACGCTGAATCCTTTGTTTTTCAGTTCATCATATACGGTGCGGCCAAACTTCTTTTTGTTTCTTGAAACGCCTACAATGGCTATTGGGCTTTGTTTATAGAAATCTTCGATTTGTGCTTTTGTAATCATTGCAGTTTTTTTTTTATAAAGCAAAGTTATATCATTTTGTTAAAAATCACGGCTAAAAAAACGTTTAATAACACTAAAGAGTTTTAAATTAATACAAATAGTTATATGAATAAAAATGTCTTTTTTTTCAGTAATTCTGGTTTTTCCTCATACTTTTTGCTTGCCCAAAAAGTATGCAAAAAGGGCATCCTGGCGAATGCTTCAGCCCTCTCTCAGAAAATATTGAAAATCTAAGCAAAGTTGCCCCGTCAGCCAGCTTGCTGACGGGAAACGCTTGCAGCGCTTTGCAGATTTTCTAATATTTCCTGATTCACCCGATCGCTGGCCCGCCCGCCTGACCCGTCGGGCAGGCACGCCAGGAAAAGCTTACGCGCCTAATTATCGGCTAACATCACCTCCCCTTGTGAACAGAAAATCTTTAATCAATTTACTATCAAAAAACTCAGTTTCTTATTTTTCCTTAAAATCATCGTTAAATTTATTAATTTTGCCCCACATAATGGCTCCGTAGTTCAATTGGATAGAATAGCAGATTCCGGTTCTGTCGGTTGGGGGTTCGAGTCCCCCCGGGGTCACTGAATTGAGAAATGCTTGTTTGTAATGACAAGCATTTTTTATTATGTTTTTTAGCTTTAGTAAATTGAAAAAATGTTTTTATGAAAGTTCTTCGTTTGTTTTTTGCTTTTTCTATTTTCAACTTCCTTTTTCTGTCAAATTCTTTTTCTCAGATTACTGAAGGAGACACAATGTCGTTTTTGTCCGTAACATATATCGATTGGCCTCCGCTGGCAGGAACACCTCAACGTAAGATTCACGCCACTTGTGATAAGGTCGGTGATTATTGTTACATATTCAGAGAAAGCAGCCTCACTCCTTTTTCGCAATCAAATATTGATACATTATCTCATACATTTGATAAACATTTTGTACCTAATCTGACTTCCGTTTATGGCCCAATTCCAAACGTACTTGATAACGACACCCATGTTTTCATTCTTATCATTGATGAACCAAATTGGTGTGGGTACTTTGATCCGGCGCAACAAATGACGGATGTGTTTGTTAACGCCACTTGGGGAAGCCATAGCTCTGAGCATGAAATAATTTATATAGCAGGAAGTTGTTTTGGTGGCGCACTGGAAATAACAGCACATGAATTCGGCCACATGCTTCACTCGCTTCAGGATCATTCACCAGAACCTGCTATTAACCCTGTTAAATACTGGGAAGAGGCATGGATTGATGAAGGGTTTTCTACTTTTGCGGCAATTTACCTTACTGAAAATATTTTCGAATCTGAAATAATGGACTACGAAGCATTTTTTACCGACAACCCTGATATTCCACTGATTTATTTTTCAAACTATAATCAGGTTAAGCTATGGACTTTGTTTATGTTTGAACATTACGGAGGGTGGGATTATATTTCTGCATTAATTAGCAACCAGTTAAACGGAATTGCAGGAATGGATAGTGCATTGCGACAAATAAACTCTCCGGTAACTTTTAATGAAGCTTTTCTGAACTGGTCAATAGCAAATTATTTGGATGATTCAAATTTTGAAAGCGGAATGTACAGCTATTCACATTATAATTTCAATTCATGCGCCCCCACTGCCAATCATTTTAGTTTTCCGACAGGAATATGCAGCCAAAATGTTAACCCTTATGGAAGTGATTATATTTGTTTCTTTAGTTCAACTTCAAATCCGATGACGATTACCTTTTCAGGTGATTCTAACTCAAAGTTCAGGCTTGCTTTGATAAAAATGAATTTGCCTTCCAATGATGTTGTTGGAATTGATTTTATTACACCTGACGGGGACAACAATGCAATAATAAATGCTGAAAGTTTTGGTATTGAATACAACAAAATAGTTCTGGTAATCTGCAATACAGACTCTTCGTTGCACGAAGGTGAAACTGCAGAATATTCATATTATACAAATAGCACAACCGGAACAGACAATTTAAATTCGTCAGCAGAAATAAAAATATTTCCTAATCCAACCAATGGGCAGTTAATTATTATGGCAGATTCAAAATTTATTGGAACTCAATACGTTATTTACGAATTGAATGGCAAGGCTATATTAACAGGGGAACTAACAGATATTAATACATTTATAGAATTGAGAGATTTACCTGAGGGAATTTATTATTTAAGCGCCGGAGATAATATAAAGCAAACTTTTAAAGTATTGAAAAATTAGTTATGAAAACTATTATTATTAAAAATCACTTAATGGTTTTGGTGTTATTTTTCAGCTTTGTTTTTGTTTCATGTAATCAAAAAACTTCAACGCCAAGCAAAAAAGAAAATGAAGCTATTGAAAAATATCTTGATAATAAAGTAATGGAAACTCCCTATAATGGAAAAATATTCAGTTCGCATTTGATTTTTATGAAACAAAGCGATAAAATTTATCTTTGGGCTTATATGCAGGAATATTATAAGAGGGAAGGCAAAATACTTATGGGTAGTGGATGGTCTGTTCCATTAATTTTAAATATTGAAAATAGGTCCAATGGAATAATTATTATAAGCCACATAGCACCCCGAGATGGTGAACTTTATTCAAAAGACATAAAAGAATTATTTCCTGAAGAAATCAGGCAAAAGATATTTTATTTCCCCGGCACTCAGGAAATGAAGAAATTAGAAGAAATGTCCAGAAAAAGAAGTGAAAAGATGTAACTGTTATACTTTAACCACTTTGTGAACCAGTACTTTTTTTATCAAATGTATATCTGACTTTAAAATTAACATAAACTAATTATTTTTTATGAATCTTGACAAACTGCTTCCTGATGTTTGTGCAATAGCCCACTCAGCCGGTTCATTCCTGAGATCAGAAATACATAATATTTCTAAAAAAAACATTGAAACAAAATCCGAACATGATTTTGTTACCTATGTCGACAAAACTTCAGAAAAATTTCTTATAAATGAATTGTCATCACTTTTTCCTGAAGCCGGAATAATTGCCGAAGAAAGTCACCAACATAAAACTAAAAAACAGTATAACTGGATCATAGACCCTCTTGATGGCACCACAAACTATATTCATGGCATGGCGCCTTATGCTGTAAGTATTGCCCTTTCAGATTCCGACAATGAAATACTCGGCGTGGTATACGAAGTAAGTCAAGATGAGTGTTTCAGCGCACATATCAACAGCAAAGCTTTTCTGAATAACGAAATCATAAACGTGTCTGAAACAACAGCACTGAACAAATCATTTATTGCAACAGGTTTTCCAAGTAAAGATTATTCAAAATTATCGGAATATATGGAACTTCTAAAAGCAATAATGTTCGACTCGCATGGTATTCGTCGCCTTGGCTCAGCTGCAACAGATATCGTGTACGTTGCCTGCGGACGTTTCGATCTGTTTTATGAATATAATCTGAACTGCTGGGATGTTGCTGCAGGTTCGGTTATTGTGAAGCAAGCAGGCGGCATGGTCAGTGATTTCAGAGAGAGTGATAATTATCTTTTCGGAAAAGAGATAATTACTTCAAACAACTTAATTCATCAGGAATTCATTAATTTAACAAAGAAATATTTCGCTAAATAAAAATAGATTTTTATTCTAATAATCGATTTTATCTTTATTCAAATTCCACTCAGCAAAAGGTTTGTTAAGATTATCGTGATCAATCTTTAAAAATGGAATAGTACGCTTTTCCGGATCGATAGGTATTTGTTTATAAATAAATGTATCATCGAATCCGGCAGCACTAGCATCAAGATTGGATGCGGCATAAAACACCCGCGCCGGACGCGCCCAGAAAATTGCACCGAGGCACATCGGACAAGGCTCACAACTACAATACAGGTCACAATCTGATAATTGAAAAGTTGTTAAGTTTTTGCAGGCATCACGAATGGCAACAACTTCTGCATGGGCCGTAGGATCATTTGTTGAAGTAACTTTATTTGTTCCCTTGCCCACTATTTCACCATTGCGTACAACTATAGCAGCAAAAGGTCCCCCGTTGAGAGTTGACGCATTTTCAGCTGCCATTTCTATAGCCAGTCCAATAAATCTTTTATGAATAGTTTCTTCTGTTGTCATTTTATCTCGATTGGGTTCTTAACCTTTTGACTGGATAAAG